>Ga0209037_1000006_pt1 | contig 133637 bp, 118 predicted proteins | sample SaaInl25SG_5_DNA_FD_188225 | JGI IMG/M metagenome (GOLD analysis project Ga0209037, IMG submission 188225) | Marine microbial communities from expanding oxygen minimum zones in the Saanich Inlet - ESP_125SG_5_DNA (SPAdes) (version 2) | ecosystem: Environmental > Aquatic > Marine > Intertidal...
GCGTACATGTTGTCGTAGTACTCCTGATACGTCCCAGAGGTTACGTTTTTCAACCACAGAGCATTGCTCAAATACCAATCTATGGTAATGGCCAGTCCTTCTTCAAAAGTCACGCTTGGCGCCCAACCCAACTCCTTGTTGATCTTGGTCGCATCAATGGCATACCTGCGGTCGTGACCCGGACGGTCTTTCACGTAGGTAATGAGCTTTTCACTGCTTCCTTTTTCGCGGCCCAATTTCTCGTCCATTTGCGCACAAAGCACCTTTATGAGATCAATGTTGGTCCATTCGTTGAATCCACCAATGTTGTAGGTCTCGCCGTTCTCTCCTTCGTGGTACACGAGATCAATGGCACGGGCATGATCCACGACGTACAACCAGTCTCGGGTGTACTGACCGTCACCGTATACCGGCAATGGCTTTTCTTCCACGATATTATTGATGAAGAGCGGGATGAGCTTCTCCGGGAATTGGTTTTGGCCGTAGTTGTTCGAACAATTGGTCACCACATAAGGAATGCCGTAGGTCTCACCATAGGCACGCACAAAGTGGTCTGATGATGCTTTAGAGGCGCTGTACGGACTGTTTGGATCGTACGGCGTCGTCTCTTCAAACAAGCCTTCTTTACCCAACGTTCCATACACTTCGTCAGTACTGATGTGGTAGAAGCGCTTGCCCGCGAAATCCTCATGAATACGCTTAAAGCTGTTGAGTAAATTCACCGTACCTAAGATGTTTGTGCGTACAAAGGCCAATGGATCCTTGATGGAACGGTCCACATGACTCTCTGCCGCCAAGTGAATGACCCCTTCAGGTTGGTATTTGTCAAACAATGCATCAACGGCGGCTGCATCTACGATATCTACGCGCTCAAACAGATAGTTCGGCGCACTTTCGATATCGCTAAGATTCTCCAGATTCCCGGCATAGGTCAGCACATCCACATTGATGATGCGGTATTCACTGTATTTGTTTACAAACAAGCGAACGACGTGAGAGCCAATAAATCCGGCACCGCCGGTGATGATGATGTTCTTCATTAGGATGCTTCTAGTGAACTACGAAACTAAGCATTTATGCCACAAAAGTCTCTTGAATAACAGACTTCAGTTTCTTGATGGTTTGGGTTGAAATAGGGGGTAAGATTTCCAGTATTCGGTTTTTATCCAAGGTGCGAATTTGGTCTACCGCGATGAATCCTTTTTTATTTTGAAAAACTACAGGAACTCTTGTTGGATAGGCTTTTGGGCTTGTAGTTAACGGCGCAACAACGACGGTGTTTAGATGATTATTGAGTTCCGAAGGACTAATAACCACGCAAGGCCGCGTTTTCTTTATTTCTGAACCGATTGTTGGGTCCAGCTTTGCAATAATTATTGAATACTGCATCAGGCCCAATCCTCAAATTGCTCATCGTCAAACACATCTGGAATGAGCAAATGTTCAGAGTCGGCGCCCAATCGTTTGAAGGTCTCATCCCAATCTTTGCGGGGCTCGATGATAGGCTTCATAACTACTTGATTGTCTTCAAGGATTAGGTCAACCGCTCCCTGAAAATTATATCGTTCAAGTATTTCTTTGGATAAGCGCAAGCCTTTGCTATTACCTATTCTAATGATTGGTACTTTCATTTCCATTGTTTTCTGTAATTACAAAGTTATTACTTTTATCTTACAGTTAAGATGAAATGAGTTAGTATAAACTCCAAAGAATGTGGAAAAGTGAAGGTTATTAAGAATAGTGGTATCTGCAGGAAATTACTTGAATGGCATCTTGGTCATAGCGGTATACAAGCCTGTGTTCTCTGGTAATTCTTCGGCTCCAAAGGCCCGTGAGGTCGTGTTTAAGAGCTTCAGGTTTACCTATTCCCTCAAAGGGTGTTCGACGTGTGCTTTCAAGCACTTGATTTAGCTTTTTGAGCACCTTCGTATCGTTCAAGGCCCAGTATTGGTAATCCGCCCAGGCGCTCGGTGTGAAAAGGATTTTATTGCTCATTGACCTGCCATTCTATGAGCTCGCCGTCCAATTCTTTCAAGCTCGCATATAGATGATCGGCGTTCGCTTTCGATTTCAGCAAATGCATGGTCTCAAGCATTTGATTGTATTCTTCTATCGATAAGACTACTGCACCATTGCCTGTTTTACGCTTTAAAATGATGATTTCATTATTCTCTTCGACCTCATCGAGGTATTTCTTGAGATCTTTTCGGAATTCAGAAAAATTAGCGGCGATCATAATTACGTACTTTATTAAGTACAAATTTAAGAAATGCTACGAGCTTCCCCAAAGAATGTGGAAAAGAGAAAGTTATCAAGGGACCTATTAAGATTTCACCAAGCTCTGCTCAAAATTCCAAGCATCGCGTAGCATATCCTCTAAGCTTTTTTCTGGGGTCCAATTCAAAACGCGCTGTGCCTTACCAATGTTCGCGTATACCGCAGGTACATCCCCAGCGCGACGTGGCGCTAGGCTGTATGGAATGACAATTCCAGTGGCACGTTCAAATGCTGTGATCATTTCTAATACGGTTGAGCCGTTGCCAGAACCTAGGTTGATCACATCAAAGCCTTTAGTTTTTCCATCGATCAAATGTTGAACAGCCAAGATGTGTGCTTTTGCGATATCAATAACATGTATGTAATCGCGAATGCAAGAGCCGTCGCGGGTATCGTAATCGGATCCGAATACTTTTAATTCTTTACGCTTACCAATGGCAGTCTCGGTGATGTAGGGAACCAAGTGGTGCGGTTCGCCGTCTTGGAATTCGCCAATGATACTTGTGGGGTGAGCGCCGATAGGATTGAAATAACGCAAGCTCAATACATCCACGGCTCCAGTCGCTGCGGTATCACGGAGGATTTCCTCACCCATCTTCTTGGTATTGCCGTACGGGCTTTCCGCAGGTTGTACGGGCGCATTTTCATCCACATGTGGGTTTTCTGGAGTGCCATACACCGTGCAAGAACTCGAGAACACAATGTTGCGAATGCCGTGGGCCTCCATACTTTGAAGAAGGTTAACGGTACTCAACAAATTATTATGGTAATACTTGAGCGGCGCCTCTACGCTTTCATTTACCAAGAGAAAAGCGGCAAAGTGAATGACCCCTGAGATATCAGGGAACTCTTCAAACACTGCATCTATTGCAGCGCGGTCGCAGAGTTCAACTTGTCGGAAGGTGATTTCCTCACCTACAATCTTTTCGATACGCTCCTTGACCTCAATGGGGCTTTGGCTTAGGTTATCAATCACAATGGGGTTGTAGCCAGCTTCGATCAACTCCACAACAGTGTGAGAGCCGATGTAGCCAAGTCCGCCTGTGATTAAGATTTGGTTCATGGTTGGTTAGTTTCTTTTGTAATCTTCGAAATCGCGGTGCTCCTTTCGGTACAAACGATCTTCTGGCAAGTTTTTAAACCAAGCGTAGGTACGCTCTAGTCCTTCGGCACGCATGACCTTTGGCTCCCAATCTAAAATTTCTTTCGCCTTGCTGATATCCGGTTGGCGCTGCATCGGGTCATTCACCGGCAATTCCTTGAACACTACTTTCTGCTTCGTACCTGTGAGTTTGATGATCTCTTGGGCGAAATCATTAATAGTGATTTCATGTGGGTTGCCTATGTTAACTGGCTGGGCGTAGTCGCTCATCAGAAGTCGGTAGATGCCTTCAACAAGGTCGTCCACATAACAGAAGGATCGAGTTTGAGAGCCGTCACCGAAAATGGTTAAATCTTCACCGCGCAATGCTTGACCGATGAATGCTGGTAATACACGACCGTCGTTCAAGCGCATTCTAGGGCCGTAGGTATTGAAAATGCGGACAATGCGTGTTTCCAATCCGTGGTAGGTATGGTAGGCCATGGTCATGGCTTCCATAAAACGTTTGGCTTCATCATAGACGCCACGTGGCCCCACCGGATTAACGTTCCCCCAGTATTCTTCGTTTTGAGGGTGAACCAGCGGATCGCCGTACACCTCCGAAGTCGACGCTACGAGGATGCGCGCCCCCTTATTTAGTGCTAAACCCAAGAGGTTGTGCGTCCCAAGAGAGCTCACCTTCAACGTCTGAATGGGTATTTTCAAGTAATCAATAGGAGAAGCAGGAGAAGCGAAATGGAGGATGTAGTCCAATTTTCCCGGCACGTGAACAAAGGTGCTCACATCGTGGTGGTAGAAGGTGAAATTTGGATGGCCGCTAAGGTGCTCCAAATTCTCCATGTTCCCCGTAATTAGGTTGTCCATAGCGAGAACCTCATCGCCATTAGCAATGAATCGGTCACATAAATGAGAACCTAAAAATCCTGCGGCGCCTGTGATGAGTACTCTTGCCATTAGATCTGCTGTCCTTGGCCGATGCCATAATAATCAAAACCTATTTCCGCTAGGGTTTCTCTGCGGTAGAGGTTACGGCCGTCGAACAAGACTTTGCCATTCATCGCCTCGGCCACCTTTTCCCAACCAGGTACTCGGAACTCTGTCCATTCTGTGATCAGTGCCAAGGCATCTGCACCTTCTGTTGCTTCGAGGTAGCTGTTACAGTAGGTAATGCTATCGCCGAGCTGGTGCTTGGCTTCTTCCATCGCGACCGGGTCGTAGGCACGAACGTGTGCGCCGGCGCTGGTCAAAAGGTTGGCGATTACCACGGATGGTGCCTCGCGCATGTCGTCGGTGTTTGGCTTGAAAGACAATCCCCAAAAAGCAATGGTCTTGCCCTCGAGCTTGCCGCCGAAGTAGGCGTTAATTTTATTGTAGAGTACACTTTTTTGTGCATCGTTGACTTGTTCCACTGCTTCTAAGATGCGCATGGTATGGCCGTTTTCACGTCCGGTGCGGGCCAAAGCTTTGACATCTTTAGGGAAACAAGAACCGCCGTATCCAATACCTGGGTAAATGAACTTGTTGCCGATGCGCGGGTCAGAGCCAATGCCTTTGCGAACCCAATTCACATCTGCACCCATCTTCTCACACAAATTAGCGATATCATTCATGAATGAAATCTTCGTGGCTAACATGGCGTTTGCGGCATATTTGGTCATCTCCGCCGAAGGGATGTCCATAAAGATCACCGGATGGCCGTTCAAGGTGAACGGACGGTAGAGCTTGTCCAATGTTTTTTGTGCCTGCTCGCTATCCACACCCACGACAATGCGGTCGGGCTTCATAAAATCTTCAATGGCTGCACCTTCTTTCAAGAACTCAGGGTTGGAAGCCACGTCGAATCCGAAAGCAGCCCCACGAGTTTCCAATGTAGAAGCTACGGCGCCGCGTACCTTTTCCGCCGTACCCACGGGCACGGTAGATTTGGTAATGACCACTAAGTAATCTTGCATGGTCTGGCCAATTTCTTGAGCCACGCCCAACACATACTTCAAATCCGCAGAGCCGTCCTCTCCAGGAGGCGTACCCACAGCTATGAATGCGGCCGCTGAGCCCACAATGGCTTGAGATAAATCCGTAGTGAAGTGCAACCTGCCCTTTTCAAAGTTGCGCAGGACAATGTCTTTGAGTCCAGGCTCGTAAATGGGGAGAATGCCGTTTTTCAGGCCTTCGATTTTCTTCTGATCTATATCCACGCAGCTTACCTCGATGCCCACGTCCGCCAAACAGGCGCCGGTCACCAAGCCTACGTATCCAGTTCCAATGACTGTAATCTTCATGCTTAAGCTTTAGGTCGTTGTATCAACGATTTCAATGCCCTAAAATTACATTATTACGAACGACTATTTGCCCTTACCTTGCAGTTAAAGCCCACGGAATCTATGAATAGATGGTATCGCCTGCTTTTTTGCCTCTTTTTTTTCGGTCTAACGACGGTTATGCGCGGCCAATTAACCACCGCCGATAGCCTCCGTACGGTCCAATTGTGGGGACTTGCACCGGCCACCCACATTCCTCTCGGAGACCTTGCAACTCGATACAGCGCCTTTGGTGGTGCTACCCTCGAATACACCAAGAAAAATCGTGAGGGGTGGATTGTTGGGGCGGCCTTTGATGCGTTTTACGGGAATTCGGTAAAAAATGCCTCTGAAATCTTCGGTGGACTGGCCGATGATCAAGGAAACTTTGTGGGGGTCAATGGAGAATTGGCCATTCTTCAAGCAGGACTATCGGGCGGGCAGATTACCGCTCACATTGGACATGTTTTTAAAACACAATACAACCCAAATTCTGGGTGGCTTTGGATGGCAGGCATCGGTGCTCAGCAAACCCAAATCAGTTTACGCAATGAGCGCGGCAACTTCCCGCAGCTTCAGGGATCCATGCTTCGTGGATACGATAGATTGCATATGGGGCCTGTGGCGAAAGGCCAGCTTCGTTACCTGCACTTGGACAATAACGAACGCATCAACTATGCTCTGGGGCTCCACGCATTTTTAGCCACCACACAGAACATCAGAGGTTTCAATACGGATACGGGATTAAAAGATAATTCGTTTAAGTGGGACATGGGCGTTGGCGTGAACTTTACATGGTACCTGCCCATTTACGCAAAACAAGAGAGCTTCTTTTTAACGGACTGATGATCATATATCCACTTCTGGCTGAGTTAGTATTTAGGACGGGCGCCGCCTTCGGTCCCGCAGGTTCTTGGTGGGAAGCGGTGGGTGGATCGCAGCATTGGATCCAGGAATCTCCATTAGAAGGTAAAACGATCTGGATGCATTGTGCCTCCTTAGGGGAATTTGAGATGGGGCGCCCTGTGTTGGAACAATTTTTAGACCGTCACGAACATTGGCAAGCAGTAGTGACGTTTTTTAGTCCTTCGGGCTACGAACCACGGAAAAATTATGCTCGCGCAAGGGTGCATTATTTGCCCTTTGATAGACCCTCATTAGTGAAAAAATGGTTGGCTTATGTGCGACCAGATTTGGCACTTATGGTCCGCTACGATGTGTGGCCCAACCACATTGCTGGATTGCGACGTGCCAAGGTTCCTGTTGTGGTGATGGGGATGAGTGCTCCGAAAACTCCGTGGTATTTGAGCCGCGTTTTGCCGTTGATTCGCAGGCACTTCATTGATGGCGTACATACTTGGGGAGTGGTGAGTGAGGCAGATGCCGCGTGCATGAGTATGGCCGGTGTGCATTCCGAAGTCTTAGGTAATCCGAAGTATGATTATGCCGCGGCCTTAGTCGGGGTGGAAGCGAATGAAAAATTTACGGCCTGGAAACGGGTACAGCAAAAACCAGTGCTGTTGGCGGGTAGTGCCCATTTGTCGGATTGCGAGGCATTGAACGGTCTAGATTTACGCGAGTATTCACTTTGGGTGGTGCCGCATGATCTAAAAGAATCATCGAAGGTTCGAGAGACGTTGATGCAATACGAAGCTTCGCAAGTGTTGGACAGTACTCGAGACGAGCCTAAGGCAACGGATGTGTTGATGGTGCCTGAGTTTGGGGTGCTGGTGAGTTTGTACGGCTTGGCCGATGGTATTTTGATTGGCGGCGGATGGGACAAGTCGACGCACAATGTCTTGGAAGCGACCGCTCAAGGAAAAATAGCGGCTTGTGGTCCGAACTGGCAGAAGATTGCGGAGAATAAAGAATTAGTCGAAGAGGGATTCCTACAGCCCATTCAAGCGCACCAGGACTGGGCACAGTATTTAGATCAGGTAGGCACCGAAGCGTTTGAAGCACAAGGTAAAAAAGCCCAAGCTTGGATGCTTGAGCAGCGCGGTGCCGCAGAAAAAATTGTGAAAGCTTTAGAAGAGGCCGTTCAGCTCTGAATCTATCTGTTGGATGATCTCACCCAAATCTTCAGGGTTCTCTGGGAAGTTGTTCTTGTCGACGTTGACAATGAGGACTTTGCCTTTGTCGTACGAATTAATCCACGCTTCGTAACGCTCGTTTAGACGACGTAAGTAATCAATGCGAATGCTGTTTTCGTAATCGCGTCCTCTCTTTTGGATGTGATCGACCAACGTGGGTACTGAGGCACGTAGGTATATCAACAGGTCTGGTGGCTGAAGGTGTTTCTCCATCAACTCAAACAAACCCTGATAACTGTTGAAGTCGCGAGCGGTCATCAGTCCCATAGCATGCAAGTTGGGCGCGAAGATGTGCGCATCTTCATAAATGGTACGATCTTGAACCACGTTTAAACCTTCTTCGCGTACCTGGGTTACTTGTTCAAAGCGGGAACGCAAGAAATAAATTTGAAGGTTGAAACTCCAGCGCTGCATTTCTTCATAAAAGTCATCGAGGTAAGGATTATCGTCTACATCCTCGAAATGCGGCTGGTAATTGTAGTGCTTTGCTAATAACTCAGTTAAAGTTGTTTTACCAGAACCAATATTTCCTGCGATTGCTATGTGCATGACTACTATTTTTGTACCCGCAAAGTAATAAAAGTGTCGCAAGTAAAATGCAAATTGACCACCTAACTCAACAAATTAAATCTACCCGCCACGAATTAATTCAACATCCGGCCTTTGGTTGGGTCAACACGCTTGATAAAGCCCGTGATTTCATGGAAACGCACGTTTGGGCCGTATGGGATTTCATGGTCCTATTAAAGGCTTTACAGCGCGAATTGACTTGTGTTGATGCCTACTGGATTCCACAAGGCGATCCTGAAACTCGTAGGTTGATTAATGAGATTGTGCACGGAGAAGAAAGCGATGTAGATAGGGAGGGTAATGCCACCAGTCACTTCGAGCTGTATGTAAAAGCGATGGAAGAGGCAGGAGCGAATACTGCACCTATTTTAGCGTTTATTGAGGCATTGCGTGCGGGCGCCAATCCAATGGAGGCCTTGGAGAATAGCGATGCCCCCGAGGGCGCAAAGGCGTTCGTTCGTCGGACCCTCGCAGTAGTAGAAGGTGGTAAAGCACATGAGATTGCCGCTGTCTTCACTTTCGGTCGTGAAGATTTGATTCCGGATATGTTTATGGAAATCGTCGGGAATTTGAAGGCCCAATTCCCAGAGCAGCTAGGACTCTTCGCCTATTACCTTGAGCGTCACATCGAAGTTGATGGCGATTTGCACGGACATTTGGCAGAGCGTATGGTCGAGCTTTTATGTGGCACGGATGCTCAGAAATGGGAAAGTGCCGCCGAGCTATCTGAGCAAGCCTTGCGTGCGCGCATCAACTTGTGGACTGCGGTTATGCAAGCATTTGAGCAGCGTCATTCAACGCTTGCAACTGCGTAATAAGGTCTCGGTTATTGCTCAATCTAGGGACCTTGTTTTGTCCGCCTAGCTTGTTTTTGTTTTTCAACCATTGGTGGAACAATCCCTTTTGAGCCACTACGATATTGGGTAGTTGTAAAACGAGGTTGCCTTTTCTTTTAGCGGCGTAATCAGAGTTTTCCTCTTTGAGGGCATTATCTAGATCTTGGGTGAAGGCTGCAATGTCCTCAGGAGGTGTTTTAAATTCAATGATCCACTGATGCCCTCCTGCTTTTTCACTGTTCATATAGCAGGGTGCGGCATGGAATTCCACCAAATCGCAGCCGTGAATATTACAGGCTTTCAACACAGCATTTTCAGCATCGGTGACGATCACTTCTTCGCCAAAGGCATTGATGAAATGTGCGGTCCTACCGCTGACTTTGATTCGGTAAGGGTGCAGAGATACGAACTTCACGGTATCACCCAGCAGGTAGCGCCACAACCCACCGTTGGTGGTGATGACTACGGCGTAATCTGTATTTAGCTGAACATCTTTTAGGCCAATAGTTTGGCTGTTGGTGCCACTAAAAGAATCCATAGGAATAAATTCATAATAGATGCCGTTGTTGAGCAGAAGTAACATACCGTCTTTTGCTGGGTCGTCTTGTACCGCAAAGAATCCTTCTGAGGCATTGTAGTTTTCCATAAAGGTGACCTGGTTACCGGGCATGAGTGCGCGGAATTGGTCCTCGTAGGGTGCGAAGTTTACCCCGCCATGTGCAAAGAGTTCAAGGTTTGGCCACACCTCGAGAATGTTGCTTTTCCCGGTGCGTTCGAGCACTTTCTTAAACAGTACGAGGAACCATGAACTTACACCCCATAAGGAGGTGATGTTTTGTCCGAGGGCTTCATCTAGTATGGCATCAATCTTCTTTTCCCAATCGCTCATCAGCGCAGTGGTGGGACTAGGCGCGCTTCGGAGTTCTGCCCACAGTGGAATATTTTGGATAAGGATGGCGCTGAGGTCGCCACTTTGGCTTTGCCCTTCAGACTGTATTTCTGTAGAACCGCCCAAGCGTAGGCCCAGTCCTTCGAAAATTTTAGTTTCCGGAACTGCATTGCAATACAAAGCGAGTTCATATCGTCCGCCGGAAAAATGGCAATCTTCGATGCTGTCTTTGGAAACGGGGATAAACTTACTTACCCCGGAGGTGGTGCCAGAGCTCTTGGCATACCACTCCACTTTACCGGGCCAGAGAATATTACGGTGGCCTTGACGCATGCGCTCGATGTAAGGTTTGAGTGTCCCGTATTCTGATAAGGGTACACGCGTCTGGAATTCGCGTGGATGTTGAATGAGGTCGAAACGGTACTTCTGTCCATATTCAGTATCTGTACCCTTGGCTAGGAGCTCTCGAAGGAGTTGATCTTGGGACTCAATGGGCCGGTCTGTGAAGGCATAAATTTCTTCCACACGGCGGCGCATGTTTTGTCGGATGACTTTGTTAACCCAAGTATAGATCATGGCTTTAGGAGGTCGGTCGTTTATGTGCTACTTTCACACAATTAAAGTTAGCAGAAAATATGCAGTTCACTGGCCCCTTAAGGAAAATGACTACGCAGTATGGACCCACCATTCGATACTCTTTGCCCTTGGGCATGGATTTGTTGATGATGAATGGACTGATAGGGAAGCCATTGCGCATGACTTTTACTGGGACGCATAAATGTTTCTGTGGCCAATTGGTCCCAGAAGTGTACCGCCAAAATTTCTGTCGTGAATGCTTCTTTACTAAACCCGAAGCCTCGCCCACCATTATGAAACCTGAGCTTAGTAAGGCGCATTTAGGCATTGCTGAGCGAGATTTGGAATTTGAGCAGCGGTTGCAATTGCAGCCGCATTTGGTGTACTTGGCAAAAACTGACCGCATCAAAGTTGGGGTGACGCGGAAGACCCAGATGCCGTACCGCTGGATGGACCAGGGTGCGGACGAGGCGACGGTCATATTAGAGGTGCCGAATCGCTATTTGGCAGGTGTGGCCGAGGTGGCGTTGAAAGACCACTTTACCGACAAGACGTCGTGGCAGGCCATGCTTAAAGGCGCGACTACGGAGGATAGCTTGGAGGAAGCCTTTGCCCTTGCGCAAGCGTCGTTGCCGGAAGAATTACAACAATACCGTACGCAGCAGCCGGAAATTTGGTCGATGAATTACCCTGTGGAGCAACACCCGTCTAAGGTGAAGAGCATGAGCTTCAAAAGTGAAGGCGACAGCTGGGAAGGAGCATTGGTCGGTATCAAAGGCCAATACTTGATCACGACTGCGGGCGTATTCAACGTTCGTTCGCACGAAGGGCACATTGTGAATTTGGAGTTGCTTTAGATTTCGATTTCTTCGCCAATCTCTAGTCCGAAATAACCGCGGGCCCACCACATAAAGGCATAGATAGCGGCAGTATCAAATGCTGCCGCAGTGGCTTTGAATAGCCAGCCGTCCCATATGTATTCCCCCATGGTGCTCCACGGTAGGGTGCCTATAAACAAAACGAGGACGACTAATATGGTATCGACGAGTTGGCTGGCCAGCGTAGAGAAGTTGTTGCGCACCCAAAGCATTTTTCCACCGGTGAGGTTTTTCCAGAAGTGAAATAGGCGTACGTCTATGAGTTGAGCAATGATGTACGCGAGCATGGATGCGGCGATGACGCGCCAAGCGTTTTGAAATACTTGGTTGTAGGTGGCATCGGATACGGGTGAGCCTTCGATTGCGGGGAATTGGGCCCCGAGCCATAAGACGAAGAGGACGAAGATACTTGCGACGAGCCCGGAGAGTACGACTTGTGTGGTGCGCTTTTGGCCGTAGAGTTCACTCAAAATATCCGTGATGAGGAAGGTTAAAGGGTAGGGGAGAACCCCAGCACTGATGGTGAATACTTTGAACCCGAGGTCGACCGTTACGAATTTGTTTGCGATCAGGTTGCAGGTAATTAATGCAGCGATGAATAATGCCCCTAGCAAGTAATAGAGGCGCTCGGCATTTTGTTTTTTAGCGGTGATCACTTATTGAAAAATATTGGATTAAGTCGAGCTTGAAGACCAGGGTTTTTGGTCAAAAAATGGAGTTCTTCTATTGCGGGATGATCAAATAACGCAAGACCCTTAGATTGGGTAACTCCAAAGGATTCTATGAATTTCTCAAAGGGATCTTTGATTTTGGGTAATTCGTTTAATTCGTACTCTTCAATACCCGCTTGTTTTGCTGCATACGCAATGGCATCGCTGAGGTTGCCTTCTAGGTCGGCCAATCCATTATCGACGGCATCATCACCTGTCCAAACACGTCCGCCACACAAGGGAAGGAGGTAGTCCATGTTCATATTTCTCCCCTCGGCCACTTTGCCCGTAAAATCAGCGTATCCGCGATCAATCATTTGCTGAAGAATGGCATATTGTGCTTCATCGGGATGCTTGGCTAGGTTAGGAAAGGTTGCCATTGGATGGGTATATACCTCTTCCACGTTGAGGCCCAAGGTTTGTGTCATTAATTCTTCGGCGGTGAATAGACTCATAAAAATGCCAATGCTTCCAGTAATTGTGGTAGAGTTTGTGAAAATCGCATCTGCGTTACAACTGATATAATATCCACCTGAAGCAGCATAATTTGCTTGACTGACGACCAATGGCTTTTCAATGTTGGCAATAGTATGATGAATAATATCGGAGGTCAAGGCACTGCCCCCAGGACTATTTACGCGCAATACAATGGCTTTAACTCTGTCGTTTTCGTTCGCATCTCGGAGGGCTTCAATAATATTTTCAGTGCCTATGTTGTTTTCATCGCCCGCGCCGTTTCCAATGTTGCCGTTGGCATAAATAACCGCGATTTGATCTGATGAAATAGAAAAAGGAATCTGTGCCTTATAGTCAGAGTAGTCTATAAGGGAAAATTTGTTTTCAAAGTGGTTCATCACATCTTCCCTGTAGCCCAATGCATCTACCAAACCGGCTTCAAGACAAGCTTCAGGGTTCATGCCTATGAAGTCTGTGGCAGCTTTATCTATGGCGCTACGATCAACTCCTTTAATTTGAAATTTTTCAGCAATAAAATTCCAAAACTGAGTCGTTAAGTGAGTTAATTGCAAGCGGTTTTCTTCACTCATTTCGCTGGAAATGAATGGCTCGACAGCACTTTTAAAATCATTCCCGGTGCCTCTTACTACGAGAGGTTCTATACCAAATTTATCGAAGAAGGTTTTAAAGTAAGTCACACTAGTTCCTACTCCTCGAAGTTCAAAAATCCCGCCTGGATGGAGTATGGTAGAATCAGCAACGGCACTAATGGCTGCACCTTTTTGAGTGTAGTATTCACCGTAAGAATAAATGGGTTTTCCGGATTTTTCTTTGAAGTCTTGAAGATATTCGGTCAATTCTTCGGTCATTCCATATCCTGCCGCGAAGGCTCCTTGGTCTAATAATATTCCTTCGATACGTTCATCTTCTTTGGCAAAATTCAGAGCGGATCTTATCTCGTTCATGCCCATAGATAACGGGATTTCCATTCCTAGTAGGGCGGCATCGATGCCCGCAAATGGATCCTCAACAGCACGTTCTTCAAGAGTTCCCGATAAAGGAATGCGTAATAATGAGTTCTCTTTTACCTTTGGGACTGTACTTTCCGCTGTGATGCCCGCAATAACCAAGAGGCCAGTGATAAGTAGGATAGACGCGATAAAAGCTGTGAATACAGCGAGAACAGTTGAGAAGAAATCTTTCATGGGCCAGGCCATTATATTATTAGGCACGAATTTAGGCGATAAGGGGCAAAACCTAGCCACAGCACAGGAGGCAATTGGTCGTTTTAGCACAATCTTAGCAAAAAGCAGGTGTTATGAGAGTCCACCTTGGGGATACCAAAGTACAAACTCCTATTTGAATCAAGTCCTCTTGGTGGACACCGCTTTGGGGCCTGAGGAGTTGTTGTTGCGATTGCTCGACACGGAAACGGCTATGGGCCGAGTTCGCGAGGAGGAGGGTTATGCCGACCGTACCATTGATTTGGACATACTGGATTACGACGGAAATGTTTGGGATAGCGAATTGTTGGTGTTGCCGCACCCGCGCTTGCATCAACGGCGGTTTACGCTGATGCCGATGGGGGATGTAGTGCCAAATTGGTCCCATCCCACCTTGAAGAAATCCTTGGCCACCCTATTAGACGAGTGCCCCGACGAGGTCGTGCCTACCGCTTTGGGCTAATGCTTGCCCGTTAATTTTCGGTGTAATTCAAACATGGCAATGCCGCCGCTTACGCTGACGTTGAGGCTGTGTTTGGTGCCAAATTGGGCAATTTCAATCACCGCGTCACAAGCATCCACCACTTCTTGGGCAACCCCAATAACCTCATGTCCAAATACCAGTGCTGTAGGGCCTTTAGGCTCAAAATCACGCAAATCCACACTGCCTTCAGCCTGTTCGATCGCGACCACCTCATACCCCTCCTGCTGCAGTGCCTTCACACAATCTAGCGTATGTTCCACGTGAGTCCAATCCATACTGTCCGTCGCACCGAGCGCAGTCTTTTGCATATCCGCCGAGCCGGGGGTAGGAGTCAAGCCGCACAAATAAATGTGTGCGACGCGAAAACAATCGGCCGTGCGGAACAAACTCCCCACATTGTGGAAGCTGCGCACGTTGTCGGCGACAATGATCAGGGGTGTTTTTTCCGAATTTTTAAAATCTTCGGTAGATAATCTACCCAATTCATTGTTGCGAAGTTTTCTCATCTCTCTGAAGCGCTTACTTTTGAAGTCTGCGACATTTTGCCGCTTCTCAATGACAAAGTAAGTGTAAATGGGGAAATCTGCCTCGGGAAAAAAGACGCCAATGATGCGTCAGTACGATGAAATCAAAACCAAGCATCCGGAAGCCATGCTTCTGTTTCGCGTGGGAGATTTCTACGAAACCTTTGGCAGCGATGCGGAAAAAGCGGCGAAAACACTAGACATCATCCTGACCAAACGCTCCAACGGCTCGGCCTCGGAAGTCGCGCTCGCCGGATTCCCTCACCACGCGTTGCAAACGTATTTGCCCAAGCTGGTCAAGGCTGGCCACCGCGTCGCTATCGTGGAGCAACTCGAAGATCCAAAGACGGTCAAGGGCTTGGTCAAACGTGGCGTAACCGATATGATTACCCCGGGCATCAACCTGAACAACGACCTCCTCGCCGGCAAGGAACACAATTACCTCGCCGCCCTATACCCGGCCAAAAAAGGCCCGTGGGGATTGGCAGTAGTCGAAATCTCCACGGGTGCTTTCTTCCATGCCATGGGGTCTGAGCTGGAATTGCGCAATGCGCTAGCCACCTACGCCCCCAAAGAGATCGTTCACCCGCGCGACATGGACCGCGACCTGCGTCTTTCGCTCGAGCAAGACTATTATTGTTTTGGGATCGATGCTTGGGCTTGGGAACCCAAATACGCCAGTGAGTGCATCACCTCGCACTTCGAAACCCATGGCCTCAGCGGCTTTGGTCTGAACGATAAAGATGCCTCGACCGTCGCGGTAGGTGTCATCTTACACCACCTTAAGCATAGTGAAATGGGCTCCTTGAGCCACATCACCAGTCTTTCTCGCATTGTTCTTGAAGATTATATGTGGTTGGACGGCTTCACGGCCCAAAACCTAGAATTATTCTACCCGAACGCTTCGGGTGGTGTGTCCCTGATCGATGTTATTGACCGCACGGAAAGCGCGATGGGCGGCCGCCTACTTCGCCATTGGATCAGCCTACCGCTACTCAATACAGATGGCATAGGAGCGCGATTGGATACCGTGGACCAATTATTAGAGCAGCCCGATGTGCGTGACGAACTTTCCGGCCTACTCTCCGGCATGCCGGACATGGAACGCCTCTGTAGTCGCACCTCCACAGGGCGAATCTCTCCTAAAGAGATGGCCAGATTGCGTGACGCCCTAGGTGCCACCGCTGCCCTCTACGCCAAAACCGACGAGTGGGGCATCTCCATCCCAGCAACTCCGCCCGCACCCTTGTCTGAACTAAGGGAAACCCTTCGATCGGCCCTCGTGGACGACCCTGCCACCATCATCGGTAAGGGAGAATCCATCTCGAGCCAATTCGATCCGGAACTCGCCCGCCTGCGCGGCCTTTTATCCGACGCTCAAGGCACCCTAGACGCGATCCGTGACCGCGAAGCCGCCGCCACCGAGATCCCGTCGCTCAAGCTCGCCTTTAACAACGTCTTCGGATACTACCTTGAGGTACGCAACTCTCACAAGGACAAGGTTCCCGAGCATTGGCACCGCAAGCAGACCTTGGTCAATGCGGAGCGCTACATCACCGACGAACTCAAAAAATTCGAATCTGAAGTCCTCGGGGCCGAAGAGAAAATCAAGACCATCGAGCTGCGATTGTTTGGCGGATTGGTGGAGCAGGCCGCGGTGGCCGCACCTCAAATCCTATCCAACGCCCAATGGGTGGCGACCATCGACGTCCTTCGCAGCTTCGCCACCACCGCCGAGGCCCACGACTATGTGCGGCCAACCTTCAGGTCCGATCGCCAATTGGCCATCGACCGCGGCCGTCACGCCGTGATCGAGCAGGTGCTGCCTGAAGGCACACCTTACATTGCAAATACCCTGGATATGGACGGTGCTACGGCATCCATTGCCATGATCACTGGTCCCAACATGAGTGGTAAGAGTGCCTTATTGCGCCAAACTGCGCTCATTCAAATCCTCGCCCAAGCGGGCGCGTATGTGCCGGCGGCCTCCGCCGACCTGCCCATCATGGACCGGTTGTTCGTGCGCGTGGGGGCCTCCGATAACCTGAGCAAGGGGGAGAGTACTTTCATGGTCGAGATGAACGAGACGGCGACGATTTTGAACAACATCAGCGACCGCAGTTTGGTCATTTTAGACGAAATAGGCCGCGGGACCAGCACCTTTGATGGCGTGAGCATCGCTTGGGGGATTGCCGAATACTTGCATCAGCACCCAAGCACACCGTTGGTGCTGTTTGCAACGCATTACCACGAGTTGAACGAGATGGAGAAGACCTTCGGCAAGGTTCGCAACTACCACATCAGCACAGAAGAGCACAAGGGGTCGATTATCTTCACTCGCCAATTAAAACCGGGCGGTACCGCCCATTCCTTCGGTCTTCATGTGGCGAAACTCGCTGGCATTCCCGGTTACGTTCTCCACCGTGCGGGTCAAGTTCTCGGTGACCTTGAAGCACAGCGCGAGCGTGGCGAAACGCCCTCGGGAACATCCGTCGGTGCGCAATTAAACTTCTTTTCGATGGACCGTCCGGAATTAGAAGATATAGCAGAAGAGCTGGAGGGTCTTAACCTTGATGAACTCAAGCCTATAGAGGCTTTAATGCTCTTGAACACCTTGAAAGAAAAAGTTTCGAAAAAATAAGAAGGGCTATTGCGAAAACTAATTTCGGCTGTATATTTGCCGTCCCAATTGCGAAAGTAGCTCAGTTGGTAGAGCACAACCTTGCCAAGGTTGGGGTCGCGGGTTCGAATCCCGTCTTTCGCTCGAAGACCCTCCAACACCGGAGGGTTTTTTGTTGAGCCCCGGTGGTGGAATTGGTAGACACGCCGGACTTAAAATCCTGTGGACAGTAATGTCCGTGCCGGTTCGATCCCGGCCCGGGGCACTTAAAAGCCCGCCTCTTCGAGGTGGGCTTTTTTGTTCATTTCTCCGTGGAAAACCCATAGCCTTTTTCATAGCAATTCCGGCTCATCTCGACCATCTTTGTTACATGCAGCAATACCACGATCTCGTTAAACGCGTCTTATCGGAAGGCGTACAAAAAGGCGACCGCACCGGCACGGGCACTCTCAGTGTGTTCGGCCACCAGATGCGGTTCAATCTTCAAGAAGGATTCCCACTCCTGACGACCAAGAAGGTACATATCAAAAGCATCCTCCACGAGTTGCTTTGGTTCCTTCAAGGTTCGACCAACATCGAATACCTCGCGCAAAACAAAGTGCGTATTTGGGACGATTGGCCCTATGCGGCCTATGCGAAGTCTGAGGATTTCCAAGGCGAGGACATCCGCGCTTTTGGCGAGCGTGTGGCCACGGATGAGGCCTTTGCTGCACAGTGGGGAGAGCTCGGCCCTGTTTATGGGTACCAGTGGCGCTCATGGCCCGCGCCGAACGGCGGTCATGTTGACCAAATCGCTCAGATCATCGATCAAATCAAAAACAATCCGAACAGTCGACGCATCATCGTCAATGCTTGGAACGTCGGCTTTGTCGATCAAATGGCACTGCCGCCTTGTCACGCTTTCTTCCAGTTTTATGTGGCCGATGGTAAGCTCAGCTGCCAATTGTACCAGCGCAGTGCGGATATTTTCTTAGGCGTGCCTTTCAACATCGCATCGTACGCATTTTTGGTGCATATGGTGGCCCAAGTTTGTGAGCTCGAGGTAGGTGATTTTGTACATACCCTCGGCGATGCCCACATCTACAACAACCACATTGAGCAGTTGGAGCTGCAGTTATCGCGAGATTTCCGTGCGCTCCCACAGTTGAAACTCAACCCTGATGTAAAAGATATCTTCGGCTTTAGCTATGACGATTTTGAAATCGAAGGGTACGATCCTCATCCGCACATTGCGGGCAAAGTTGCCGTCTGATGATTTTAAAAACCATCGTCGCCTATGGGGCCAACGGGGTCATTGGCAAGGACAATGATTTGATCTGGCACCTGCCGGACGATCTGAAGCACTTCAAAAAACACACGGCCGGAAAGACCATTATCATGGGCCGTAAAACTTGGGATAGCCTTGGTGGTCGTCCCTTGCCGAACCGTAGACATATCGTCATTTCACGCAATGCTGATTTTGAAGCGGCAGGGTGTGAATCTGTACAGAGCCTCGAGTCAGCTTTGGCATTGGTGAAAGATGAGGCGGAGGCGTTCATCGTGGGAGGGGCTCAGATTTATGCCTTGGCCATGCCATTTGTGGATGTTTTGGAAATTACGGTAGTCGATGCCACATTGGAGGGACATGCTTATTTCCCGGATTGGGATAAGGCGCATTTTGAATGCGTATCGAGCGTGCACCATCCGGCGGATGAAAACCACGAATATTCCTTTACCTTCGAGACATGGAAACGAAAGGGTTAGCCCCCCTTAATCTATAAATTGGACACATGAAAAAACTTATGTTCGCGCTACCCCTAGCCTTCGTGGCTTGTACAGCGCCAGAAGAAGCGCCTAAAGTAGCGGCGTTTAACGTAAACCACCTCGATACATCGGTGGCCCCTTGTGAGGACTTTTTCCAGCACACCGCCGGCGGTTGGATTTCAGAAAACCCTATTCCAGATACGGAAACTAGATGGGGAAGATTCAACGAACTCATAGAAACGAACAAATTCAGATTAAAATCCATCCTGGAAGAGGTCAGCGCCGGAACCTATGAAAAAGGTACAGACGAGCAGCTTATCGGCGACCTATTTGCCAGCGCAATGGACAGTACCGCAAGAAATGAAGAGGGCATCGAGCCGCTATTGCCATACCTCGAAGAAGTGGCCGCAGTGACTTCATTGGAGGAGTTGTTTGCCTTGATGGGTAAGAACAAATTCAACGGCATCGGAGCGCCACTTAGTTTATACGTAAGCACGGACGCGAAGAACTCGACTGCGCACGCCTTGTACGCGGGCCAGAGCGGGATCGGATTGCCGGACCGCGATTACTACCTCCGCGAGGACAGTGCGAGCCAAGTCCTGCAACAGCAGTACCGCGACCACATCGCCAAAGTTTCGGTGCTCGTAGGTAAGGAGTGGGATGTGGATGCCATCTATAACTTGGAGAAGGCCATGGCCCAAGCGATGAAGAGCCGTGTGGAAATGCGCAATTCTGTAGCGCGCTACAACCCTATGAACCTCGAGCAGTGGCAAGCGTTGGCGCCAAATATGCCTATCGCGGCTTATGTGAGCGCTGTGGGTGTGAGTGTGGACACCTTGATCAACTCGGCCCCAGAATTCTTCAGCAGGTTTAACGAAGCTTGTGGTGAATCTGGCTTGGAGACTTGGAAGCAGTATTACCAGTGGCATGTGGCGGATGCCGCGGCGACCTCATTGAACGACGAGTTTGAAACGTTGAATTTCGAATTCTACAGCAAGATTCTACGCGGGGTGCCGAAGATGAATCCTCGTTGGAAGCGTGCGCAAGGCGCTGTGGGTGTTTTAGGGGACCAATTAGGTCATCTCTACGCCGACCGCTATTTCCCAGAAGAAAGCAAAGCCCAAGTAGAGGCCATGGTAGAAGATTTGCGTGCTGCCTTCCGCGACCGCATCAACGGTTTGGCGTGGATGAGCGATACGACCAAGGAGAAGGCTTTGGAAAAATTGGACGCCTTTACCTATAAAATAGGATACCCTGATAAGTGGGAAGACATTAGCGATTTGGATTTAAGCCGCGAGAGCTACTTCGCCAACCGAAAGGCCCTTTCCCAATACTTCACCGCTGATAATTTATCGAAACTCGGCGAGCCAGTGGACAAAGACGAGTGGGGTATGGGTGCACATATTGTGAACGCCTACTACAACCCGTTGAACAACGAGGTGGTATTCCCAGCAGGGATCCTCCAGCCGCCATTCTTCAACCCAGATGCGGACGATGCCATCAACTACGGCGCGATCGGTGGGGTGATCGGTCACGAGTTCTCACATGGATTTGACGATCAGGGTTCGAACTACGGTCCCGATGGCAACCTAGAGAACTGGTGGAGTGCCGGTGATAAGAAGCGTTTTGATGCGTTGACGACGAAGCTGGCAGATCAGTACGATGCGTACGAGGTATTGCCTGGGGTGAATGTAAACGGCCGATTAACCTTGGGCGAGAACATCGCAGATTTAGGAGGGTTGACCCTTGCCTACCATGCGTACTTGAAGCACCGTGGTGATAATGAAGTGGCGCCAATTGATGGATTTACAGATACTCAGCGTATCTTCTTGGGGTGGGCGCAGGTTTGGCAAATGCACGGTCGCGACGAATACTTGAAGAACCAAGTAGTGACTGATCCGCATAGCCCAGGCAAATTCCGTGTCAATGGACCTATGAGCAATATGCCTGAGTTTGCAGAGGCCTTTGGTGGCGTTTGTGGCGATGGTGGTGTGGCCAAAGCAGCGGAAGATCAAATCATTATTTGGTAACTGTGATTTTAGTTGCACCTCGTTTAAAAAGGTGCCACTAATTTTGACTTAAAATCAAGCAAATATGACAATCAACGAAGCAATCAACCACCCAGAGGCCACCTTGGTAGACGTACGTACACCAGGAGAAGTTGCCTTTGAACCTGTACATGGCGCCATCAACATTCCATTGGATGAAGTTCCTGCGCGTTGGGAGGAATTTAAATCAATGTCGCGTCCACTCGTCGTGTTTTGCCGTTCGGGAAATCGCTCAGGCCAAGCGTTGATGTTCTTGTCATCCAAAGGAATTGTAGATGGAGTGAACGGAGGCGGTGCTTCTGATGTTCTTATCCATAAAATGTAAAACCATGAAATCAGTAAAACTTTTCCCGCAATTTCTCGTCGCAGCCCTTTTGTGGGGCGGTGCAGTGAGCTGTCAATCCAAAACTCCAGCGGTTGAAGCCACCCAAAGTGAAGGTGTGATTAACAGGAATATTGGGGTCGAAGAGTTTGCAGATTTAATTAATAATGGACCCGAGGGTGTGCTCTTGGACGTACGAACCGACCGAGAATTCTCCATGGGCCATATCAAAGGCGCTAGCCAGATCGATTTCTACCGCAGTGACTTTCAGGAGGAGTTGGCGAAATTGGACCCAGAAGTACCCGTTTATGTGTATTGCAGAAGTGGTAATCGTTCAGGTCAGGCTGCGCAAATGATGAAACAAATGGGCTTTACCACCGTATACAACCTACAAGGCGGTATGGGTGCGTGGGCTCGAAAACAACCCGTTGCCAAATAACCCCTAAACCCCCTAATCATGCCAAGCTTTAAAGAAATCATTGATAGCCCGAAACCCACCCTCATCGACTTTTTCGCAGAGTGGTGTGGGCCCTGCAAAATGATGTCGCCTATTCTACAGGAATTGGCTGCAGACATGGGTGCGGCCGTCAATATCATCAAGGTGGATGTCGATAAGAATCCACAACTGGCCGAAGCACTGCGCATTCAAGGCGTGCCGACGTTGACGTTATTCCAAAACGGAGAAATGATTTGGCGCCAGAGCGGTGTTGTACCGGCGTATCAATTGGCTGAGATCATTCGCGAAAAAGCGCAGATCGAAGCCTAAATGCACTCTATTTCAAGGACTCTTGCAATCTTTCTACTAGCTGCCGCGATGGTAAGCTGTGGGTTGTCGCAAGATTTGGTCTTTGAAGTGCCGCAAGCACCGGATTATACCGACTTAGATAATTGGGCGGGACACGCAGAGAAATTAGACATCACAGATTCCATTTTTGTACCTACGCCTCGAACTTTTGGTGTCCCCGTGTTCTATGTCTATCCCACTGTTCATTTCCCCAAAAAGGGCGGCACTTGGAATGCCGATTCCTACGCCGAAGAGGTTCGAGAACGCACGCATTATGCGGTGAAAATGCAGAGCAGCGCCTTCAACGTCGCCGGTCCTGTATATGCTCCGTATTACCGTCAAGCGGCCTACCAAGTCTACAACGTAGCTCCTAACACGACTACCGTTAATGCGTACGATTTGGCTTACAATGATGTGCGGACCGCTTTCGAGCAATTCCTCGTCGACATCGGACCAGATGTTCCCTTTGTTTTAGCCTCGCATAGTCAAGGCACGGATCATTTGGAACGCCTGATACGCAATGAATTTGATAAGGAGTTGCAGGATCGATTAGTCATTGCTTACCTCGTTGGAATGCCAGTCTTAGACGACTTGCCCATCCCGCTTTGCGAGGATCCCTTGCAGACGGGATGTTTTGTCTCATGGAGGACTTTCCACGCATCGGTCGAGAAGTCCAGCAAGGATGCTACGAAGGTCGGGGTGGTGAATCCACTGAGTTGGAATACATCAACAGTCGAAGTGCCTGCAGAGGACAATCCGGGTGCACTTGTGTTTGAAAATGGAGAGGTACTGCCGGGGTTAATTGGCGCCCAAATTCAAGATAGAATCATTATCGCCGATCGCCCAAAATTCAAGGGTAGCTGGCTCATCAGAACCAAAGATTACCACCGTGGTGATATAAACCTTTATTACATGTCCATTAGAGGGAATCTCGAGGCAAGACTCGAGCATCTGGAGCGGGAGAAATAGAATCTTGGGGTAGTACTAGGTCTAAAGGTACTTGCAAGGAGTCCACAGAAGGTGTTTCTGGGATTTCAATTGGATATAAAGGCACGGAAGTCTTTACCACGAAAGCATCAGGAAATAATTTAATAATTTTTTGGCGTTCTTTTTCAGCCATTATGATTGTGGGAAAAGAACCCACATGAACTTTAAAATTCGGTTCTTTGTAAATGACTCTCGACTCACCTAAATCAAGCGATATTACCCTTGCTCTTAGGCCGTAGGCATTATTCCTTTCCCCACTAAACAGTTGTATGGTGTAGCCATCAAATTCTTCGCTTTGTGCATCTTGTAGAAACTGTTGGTATACTGCCTCTAATCTAGGGTCAACGATTGTTGTGTCGTTCGAGAAGGCGTAGAGCCCATGAACACTGATAATCAATGAAGTTACGATGAGTTTGATGCGTAGCATATGCACAACAGTTTTATCAAAGGTACATCTACCAAAATATGTGCCGAATATAGGTGTTGTAACATGGGTTAATTTAGAACGATTCCAAATTAAGATTTTAGAAAATATACGGCCCTTTTTCGGACGCTGGACCTTATTTTTGCGCCACACTGAATAGCTATTATTAGGCCTCATATGTACACAAGTTCAAACCGAGGAAGGTTAAGCTCCTTGATGGCAGCATTTATCTTCTTGTTTTCTGTTACGACCGTGTCCGCTTTCGAGGGGGACGCTTCAAACGGTAAAAAGCTCTTCAAATCCAACTGTGCCAGCTGTCATAAACTCGACAAAAAACTTGTTGGTCCTGCATTAACCGGGGTCACTGACAAGTATTCCGAAGAGTGGCTGCTTGCTTGGATTAGAAACAACGCGGAACTGCGCGCCTCAGGTGATGCAGATGCCATCGCCATCTTCGAGGAATACAATGGTTCTGTGATGAGCGCATTTCCTGCGCTGAGCGATCAAGACATCTTCGACATTCTCCAGTATACAATTGAAGGCGACAAGAAGCCAGTTCCTCCAGGAGGAGATTTAGCTGGTGGCACCACCGTTGTTGTTGAAAGTAAAAACTACGATAAAGAAATTACCATTGGCCTCGGCATCTTGCTATTCTTGATGGTACTGCTTTTGGCTCGTATGAAGAACACCCTTCGACTAGTCCAAGGAAAAGATACCGTAAGTATTTTTGAAGAGGTAGGCTGGTTCTGGGGTCGATTAATCAAAAACAAAGGTTTCGTTACTGTAAGTACGTTAGTAATAGCCGTAGCTTTTCTTAGCCAGCTTTATGGTTGGATGATGAGTATTGGTGTTGAGCAAAACTACCAGCCTGAGCAGCCTATTGCGTTCTCGCATGCGTTGCACGCTGGAGAGAACCAGATCGACTGTAATTACTGTCACAGCTCTGCACGTCACTCCAAGCACTCAGGTATTCCTTCAGCGAACGTTTGTATGAACTGTCACATGTACGTAGACGGTTCTGAAATCACTGACGACGCTGGTAACCTAAAATACGACGGTGAAGGTTCGCCAGAGATTGCTAAGATATATGCAGCTATTGGTTGGGATTCTGAAAACCGAGAATACATCGAAGAATACGAACAACAGCCAATCAAATGGGTACGTATTCACAACCTGCCAGATTTGGCCTACTTCAACCACAGCCAGCACGTGAACGCCGGTCAGTTGGAGTGTCAAGAATGTCACGGTCCAGTAGAGACAATGGAAGAAGTATACCAGTATTCAGAATTGACAATGGGATGGTGTATCAACTGTCACCGCGAAACTGAAGTTCAGTTCAACAAGAACGAATACTACCAAGACTTCCACGAAGAATTAACCGAGAAATACCACGGCGAGAAAATCACTGCTGAGAAGATTGGTGGTTTGGAATGTGGTAAGTGTCACTACTAATAAGAAGCAGCAATGACTGAGAACAATAAATATTGGAGAGGGATTGAGGATCAATCTAATCCAGAACTCGCAGAAAAGCTCGCTCAAAACGAATTCTCAAACGAGATTAGCCAAGCAGATTTCCTCGGAAAAGACGAGTTGGCTGAAGGAGAAACTTCGAGAAGAGATTTCTTGAAATTCATGGGATTCTCTACTGCCGCAGCCACGCTTGCAGCTTGTGAGGCTCCAATCGTAGAAAGTATCCCTTACGTGGTGAAGCCAGATAGTCTCACCCCAGGTGTACCTAATTACTATGCATCTGTTTCATATGATGGATTTGATTTCGCTTCTGTGTTAGTCAAAACACGCGAAGGTCGTCCTATCAAGATTGAACCTAATAATGATGCTCCTTTTAATGGTGCAACGAACGCCCGCGTTCAAGCGTCAGTATTGAGCTTGTACGATGGAGCGCGAATGCAGAGCCCTATGGTGGACGGTGTTGCCGCTTCTTGGGGAGATGCAATGGCCGCCGCTCGTGCGCTCAAGACCGAAAACAGTGTCTTGGTAAGTGGTTCTGTGATCAGCCCAGCCTTGAAAAAAGCCATCTCAAAATTAGGCTTGCGTCATGTGAGCGTAGATGCAGTAAGCCAGAGCGCACGTGCTGATGTGTACGAGAACCTAACAGGTCGTCGTGGTCTGCCTACGGTTTCTTTGGACAAGGCTACTACAGTAGTTGCTGTAGGTGCTGATCTCTTGGGCGATTGGGGCGGCGAAAACCTCATGGGTGCTTATGCTGCAGCTCGTAAACCAGGTGAAGGAATGCTTCGTCACATTCAAGTGGAAGCAGGTCTATCACTTTCTGGTTCGAATGCAGATGCCCGCATCAAAGCGAAAGTAAGTGAGTACGAAACAGTACTAGCACACATATATAATAAGGTTGCAGCTGCTACGGGCGCAGATAAAATTGCGGCACCGGCAGTACGCGAAGAAATAGCGAGCTCGGTAAATAATGCAGCAATGGAATTGATCCAAGCCGGATCAGGTGCTTTGTTGTTGAACGGTTTGAATTCTGCTACTGCGGAAAAATTAGCTGCAAAAACAAATGAGTTACTTGCATCAGAAGCGTTCAATACTACAACGCTCGAATATACTTCAACAGGTTCTGATAGTGCATTCAATGCTCTATTGGCAGATGTTAAAGCAGGTGCAGTAGATACTATCATCACTCTTGATAGTAATGTGTTGTACTTCTCTGCGGAGTTGGCAGCATTGGCTGATAAAGTGAACCTTGTGAGCATTGCAGATCGTGCAGACGAAACTGCGTCTAAAGCGAAAGTTGCGCTACCATTGAGCCACTACCTAGAGGCTTGGGCAGATGCAATACCAGTAGACGGTGTATACGCAGTAGGTCAACCGACCATTAGCCCACTTTTCGACAGCAAGAGTGCAGTTGAAATCGTGAATGGTTTAGCTGGCGGTTCTGAAAGTGCTATCGAATTGATTAAAGCAAGCGCTTCAACTACTGGCAACGCGAAAGCATGGAATGCTTTGTTGCACGATGGTTTTGCTAGTACGCCAGTATTGGTTGCCAATTATAATGTCGCCCCATCTGTAGATTTATCAGATATTAAGGTAGGTACTGCAGTTGAAGGCATTGAATTCTACACATACACGAAAGCGGGTATGGGTGCTGGTTCAAATGCGAACAACCCTTGGGTTTATGAGCTTCCAGATCCAATCTCACGTTTGTCATGGGACAACTACTTGGTGATGTCAGCTGCGGATGCAGTGGCACTCGGTGTAGAGAACTATGCACAATCAAATGGTGCAATGAACGGTAATACCGTGAACATCACTGTTAATGGTGAGACTTTGGAAAACGTAGCAGTATGGATTCAGCCAGGACAAACGCAAGGATCTGTAGGTCTAGCTGTTGGTTTTGGACGCGAATCTGTTGGTAAGGTCGGTAATGGTGTAGGTGTGAATGCAAATGCACTTCTTGCTACTACTGCCACCTATGCTTCGGCTGAGATTATTGCAACAGAAGTAGAGCACGGTTTTGCTTCAGTACAGCTTGCTCACACGATGATGGGCCGTAAGATTGTAAATGAAATCAGCCTTCCGACATTCTTACATGGCAATGCTGCTGAGTGGAATGAGACCCCAACTTTTGAAACACACAAAGGACCACTAAGTGCTTTTGAGGCGAACCTTTGGGACGATCACGATCACGAGACCTCACACATGTGGAACATGTCAATTGACTTGAACTCATGTACGGGTTGTGGTGCTTGTGTCGTCGCTTGTTCGTTAGAAAATAACGTGCCTGTTGTGGGTAAAGATGAGGTTCGTCGCCACCGCGATATGCACTGGTTGCGTATCGACCGTTACTATTCTTCAGAAATGACCGAAGCGGTTGCGGAAGAAGAAGGTATCGGCGCTATTGAAAAATACGCGAAGATGGAAGTTCCTTCTGAGAGCCCATCGGTAGTATTCCAGCCGGTAATGTGTCAGCACTGTAACCACGCTCCGTGTGAAACCGTATGTCCAGTAGGTGCTACAGTTCACTCGAGAGAAGGATTGAATCACATGGCTTATAATAGATGTATCGGTACACGTTACTGTGCGAACAACTGTCCGTACAAAGTGCGTCGATTCAACTGGTTCAACTACAAAGGCAATGAGAAATTTGCTGATGTAAACCCATCACAAGATGATTATGGCCGTATGGTATTGAACCCAGACGTAACGGTAAGAGCACGTGGTGTGATCGAGAAGTGTTCTTTGTGTATCCAGCGTATCCAATTGGGTAAACTAGAAGCGAAGAAAGACGGTAGAATATTAACAGATGGCGAATTTACTACTGCTTGTGCTCAAGCATGTGGTTCTGGTGCCATTGTCTTCGGTGATGTAAATAATCCTTCAAGTGAAGTAAGCCACCTCAAGCAGGAAGCACGTGCTTATCACCTGTTGGAAGAAGTAGGTACACAACCTAGCATCTTCTACCAAACGAAAGTTAGAAACAGAGCCTAATAAATTAAGAAAGCGACATGCATTACGAATCGCCTGTTAGAAATCCGCTCATTCTTGGGGATAAGTCTTATTCAGACATCACCAATGATATAGCGAAACCGGTAGAGTCAAAAGCACCACGTGCGTGGTGGATTGCCTTCTCTATCGCATTTATAATGTTCCTATGGGGTGTAGGATGTATCCTATATACCATTGGTACCGGTATCGGTGTTTGGGGACTTAATAAAACTGTTGATTGGGCCTGGGATATTACCAACTTCGTTTGGTGGGTAGGTATTGGTCACGCTGGAACCTTGATTTCGGCGGTGCTTCTTCTCTTCCGTCAGAAGTGGAGAATGGCCATTAACCGATCTGCGGAAGCAATGACTATTTTCTCGGTTATCCAAGCGGGACTATTCCCATTGATCCACATGGGTCGTATCTGGATGGCTTATTGGGTTATGCCTATTCCAAACCAGTATGGTTCATTGTGGGTAAACTTTAATTCACCACTTCTTTGGGACGTGTTCGCGATCTCTACTTATTTAACTGTGAGTACAGTTTTCTGGTACGTAGGTTTGATTCCAGATTTTGCGATGATCCGTGACCGAGCGATCAACCCAGTTCAAAAGCATATTTATAAGCTTCTTTCCTTTGGTTGGGGTGGTAAGGCGAAACATTGGCAGCGTTTTGAAGAAGTATCCTTAGTACTTGCAGGTTTGGCAACTCCTCTGGTACTTTCTGTACACACTATTGTATCGTTTGACTTCGCGACCTCTGTGATTCCTGGATGGCACACCACCATCTTCCCACCGTATTTCGTTGCCGGTGCAATCTTCTCGGGATTTGCGATGGTACAGACACTTCTTTTGATAGTGCGTAAGATCTTCAAGATGGAAGATTATATTAATATCGAGCACATTGAAATGATGAACATTGTAATCATGGTTACTGGTTCAATCGTTGGTGTTGCCTACATCACTGAGCTTTTCATCGCCTGGTACTCTGGTGTTGAATATGAGCAATACGCATTCTTGAACAGAGCAACAGGTCCATATTTTTGGGCTTATTGGGCGATGATGACATGTAATGTTTTCTCACCGCAGTTTATGTGGTTTAAAAAGTTACGTACTAATTTGATTTTCACCTTCGTGATTTCAATTGTGGTGAACATCGGTATGTGGTTCGAGCGTTTCGTGATTATCGTGACCTCTATCCACAGAGATTACTTGCCATCTTCATGGTCTATGTTCTCTCCAACTTTTGTAGACATAGGTATTTACATCGGTACGATCGGGTTCTTCTTTGTATTGTTCCTGCTTTACGCTAGAACGTTCCCAGTAATTGCACAAGCTGAATTGAAAACCATCTTGAAGTCTTCAGGTGAAAACTTCAAAAAACACCACGATGAGCATGGGGCACACTAAACATAATCCTACGGTACGCGCACTTTTCAATGACGATGATGTCGTATTGGGCGCTGTAAAAGATCTCCGTTCTAACGGTTACGAAGTGAGTGAGGTTTATTCTCCATTTCCTATTCATGGTTTGGACGAAGCAATGGGTCTTAAAAGAACTCGCTTGAGCACAGCTGCATTCTTCTACGGATTGACCGGTCTGTTTTTCGCTTCATGGTTAACGTACTACACGATGAACTTGGATTGGCCGCAGAATATTGGTGGTAAACCAAATTCTATGTGGTTCTTAAACATGCCATCTTTTGTGCCTGTGATGTTTGAGTTGACCGTATTCTTTGCGGCCCACCTAATGTGTTGGTCATATTTTGCGGTGAATGGATTGTATCCTGGCGCGAAAGCACAAAACCCAGATCCACGTACTACAGATGACCACTTCTTGATGGAAGTAGAACTCGAAGGTGATGAGGATGCTTTGAATAAAAAGCTCAAGGAATTGGGTGCATTAGAAATTTCTAAAATCGAAGCCTAAGCATGAAGCGTTTTTCTACACTCTTACTACTTGTTGCAGGTGCTGTATTGGCAAGCTGTAACATTGATAAAACTACGCCTGGCTACACGTATATGGACGACATGTACACGAGCCCATCATTAGAGACTTACTCACCTGCGTCTCAGTTTGATAATGGATTAAGTGCTCAGCTTCCAGTTGAAGGAACTGTTCCACGTGGTTACCATCCATACGAGTATGCGAATACAAATGCAGGTTATGATTCAGCTAAAGTTTCATTAGCTATGCCTGAAATGTTTGCTTCAGAGGATGCATTGTCTGAAGGAAAAGAATTATACACGACTTTTTGTGTGAATTGTCATGGAGAGAAAGGTGACGGAAATGGAAACTTGGTGCAACAAGAAAAAATTCTTGGTGTGCCGGCTTACAAAGATCGTGATATCACTCCAGGTTCAATGTACCACGTGATCATGCACGGGAAAGGTATTATGGGCTCTCACGCCTCTCAATTGACCTACGATGAACGTTGGAAGATTGTTCGTTACGTTGTGAAACTTAGAGAAGATCAAGAATAAAAACCGCTGAAGAGAAATGTTTGAGTTTAGTACTAAAGCAAAACAATTGGCAATCGGCCTGACCGCAGTAGGAGCAATCCTGTGGGTTGTTGGATTTGCCATGAATGGATCATCTTCTCACGAAGCGGATCACGGACACGATGCACATGCCACTGAAATGCATGATGATGCCCACGGAGCAGAAGCTCACGATGCGCACGCTGAAGCTGGTCATGACGCACATGTTGAAGGAGCGCACGACGTTTACGGTCACGAAGCACACGATGCACATGCTGAAGGAGCGCACGACGATCAGGGTCACGAAGCACACGCTGTACAGGAAAAAGACTATTCTGACGAGGCTCACGCTGATCACGGTCATGAATCGCACGCTGAGGAGGCACATGATGCACATGGGGCAGAAGTACACGATGCACATGCTGAACATGCGCATCACCAACAACAAAACCGCCCATGGAGTGCTTTGTATGTTGCAGCGATTTTCTTTTTGGGATTGGGTCTAGGACAATTGTTCTTCTTGGGTATTCAATACGTGGCACAAGCAGGTTGGTCTGCTGGATTGTTGCGAGTTATGGAAGCTCAAGCATTCACTATTATTATTCCATTAATTGTTATTGCACTAGTTGCATTCTTAGGATTGGGTCATGTTCACCACATGTTCCACTGGATGGTAGAAGGAATTAATATTGAAGGCCATGAGAATTACGATGAAATCATCGCTGGTAAACGTGGTTTCTTGAACCCAATTTTCTTTATTGTCCGAGTATTGGTATATATCGGTGGATGGGTTTGGGCAGCTCGCATGTTGCGCAAAAACTCTTTGCTTTCAGATACTGGTGATGGAGTCGAAATGTGGAAGAAAAACCGTAAAGTCGGCGCCATTTTCACAGTGTTCTACGCGGTAACCTCATCTACTGCTGCATGGGATTTAATCATGAGCATTGATACTCACTGGTTCTCAACACTATTTGGATGGTATACATTCGCGGGTATGTTCGTAAGCTCTTTCGCCGCGACCATCCTAGTAACACTGTACCTCAAGTCAAAAGGCTTGTTAGAATGGGTCAACGATAACCACATCCATGACTTGGGTAAGTTCATGTTCGCTTTCTCTGTGTTCTGGACTTATTTATGGTTCTCACAGTTCGTATTGATCTGGTATGCGAACATTCCAGAGGAAGTAACGTACTACATGCAACGTTGGGATCAATATAAAGTACCGTTCTTCACGATGTTGTCATTGAATTTCATTTTCCCTGTACTGGCCATATTAAGTCGCCCAGCGAAAAGAGTTCCAGGTACGTTAGTGATGGCTGCGATATTCGTGTTGGTAGGACATTACATGGACCATTATATAATGATCATGCCAGGAACAGTGGGAGATTTTTATGGATTTGGTTTAGTTGAATTGGGTCCAATTCTTTTCTTCGCTGGTCTATTCATCTATGTGATGTTGAGTAATCTTGCTAAAGCACCTTTGTTGCACAAGAATCACCCAATGATTGTAGAATCGAAGCACTTCCAACAATAATCTAGAAAAGAGACTAAAGAATGAATACAGTTTCAATTATCGTTTTAGTAGTTCTCGCCATTCTCACCTTGGTGCAGGTAATGCGTATCTCTGAGGTTTCTTCGGAAATACAGGGAGGTAAGGATAATGAGGTGAGCGAAAAGGACAATGATACTCAAGGTCGTCTCATGCTATTGGTGGGCTTTGGTTTCATTATTAGTGTTGTCGTGATGTACATCGCATGGGGACGACTAAGCTTACCCGAGCCATCATCAGAGCACGGTTCAGAGATTGATGGCTTATGGAACCTAAGTATGTTGATCATCAACATCGTGTTCTTCATTGTACAACCTATTTTATTCTATTTCGCCTATAAGTACAGAGGTAAAAAAGGTACCAAAGCGGTACACTTTGCCCACAACAACAAACTAGAGTTGTTCTGGACTATGGTCCCCGCATTAGCATTAGCTGTATTAATCATTTGGGGTCTGAACGTTTGGAGCACATTGATGATGCCAGAAAACGAAGAAGAGCCAATTATTATCGAACTGTACGCACAGCAGTTCAACTGGACAGCTCGTTACAGTGGAGGCGACAATGCTTTGGGATATGCCTCTGTATACGATATCGAAGGCGCAAACATCGTGGGTGTCGATACTCAAGATGCAGCTTCAGCGGATGATATCGTGACCAAGGAATTACACTTGCCAGTAGGTAAGCCCGTTTTGTTCCAGTTCCGTTCACAGGATGTAATCCACTCGGCTTACTTCCCGCACTTCCGTGCCCAGATGAACTGTGTACCTGGAGCCATCACAAACTTCCAGTTCACTCCGACGATCACAACTGCTGAAATTCGTCAGAACAAAGATGTTAAAAGACATGTTGAAGAGGTAAATGCCATTCGTGCTGCCAAGGGCGAGGACGTTTGGGATTTCAATTACGTACTGCTTTGTAATAAAATTTGTGGAGCTGCGCACTACAACATGCAAATGGATATTATCGTTGAGACCGAGGATGAATACAATGCTTGGTTAAACGAACAAAAAACCGTCGCTGAGACTTTGTAATTAAGACCAAATAATGAGTACTATGTCAACGAAATCGACAGAAAACCCTCACTTTCAAGATCACTTGATGGAGCACCATCACAAAGAGAACTTCTTTACGAAGTATATCTTTACGACGGATCATAAAATGATTGGTAAGCAATTCTTGGTTACTGGTATGTTTATGGGAATCATTGGTGTGATGATGTCTATGCTCTTCCGTTTGGAATTGGCATACCCGGAGCAAAGCTTCCCTATTCTAGAGTTCTTCTTGGGTAAATGGGCACCAGATGGTGTGATGGACCCTAATATGTATCTCGCCTTGGTGACTATCCACGGTACGATCATGGTATTCTTTGTATTGACTGCGGGTCTTTCAGGTACGTTCTCGAACCTATTGATTCCATTGCAGATTGGTGCCCGCGATATGGCATCAGGTTTCATGAACGCCCTGTCTTACTGGTTCTTCGCATTGAGTTCCGTAGTAATGGTTGTGTCATTGTTCGTAGAGTCAGGCCCTGCTTCAGCTGGTTGGACGGTATACCCACCTCTATCAGCCCTACCTCAAGCTATGCCAGGTTCAGGTGCAGGTATGACGCTCTGGTTAATCTCTATGACATTGTTCATCGTAGGTTCACTTTTAGGTTCTTTGAACTACATCGTAACTGTATTGAACATGCGTACTAAAGGAATGAGTATGACTCGTCTTCCGCTGACTATTTGGGCATTCTTTGTTACGGCGATTTTAGGGGTACTATCATTCCCTGTTTTATTGAGCGCAGCTCTGTTATTGATGTTTGACCGGTTATTGGGTACCTCATTCTATTTGAGTGATATCTTCATGGGCGGTGAGGTATTAAGCTACAGCGGTGGTTCTCCGGTATTGTACCAGCACTTATTCTGGTTCTTAGGTCACCCAGAGGTATACATCATTCTTCTGCCTGCATTGGGTATTTCATCTGAAGTTATAGCTACTAACGCTCGCAAGCCGATCTTCGGTTACCGCGCGATGGTAGGTTCCATCTTGGCTATTGCCTTCTTGAGCTTTATTGTTTGGGGTCACCACATGTTCGTGACCGGTATGAACCCGTTCCTAGGTTCAGTATTTACCTTCACCACATTGTTGATTGCCATTCCTTCAGCAGTGAAGGCCTTTAACTACATCACCACCCTTTGGAAAGGTAATATTCAGTACACGCCAGCGATGATGTTCTCTATCGGTTTGGTAAGTACGTTCGTTACTGGTGGTTTGACTGGGGTAATCCTTGGGGACAGCGCCCTTGACATCAACGTTCACGATACCTACTTCGTAGTGGCTCACTTCCATATCGTAATGGGTCTTAGTGCGATTTTCGGAATGTTTGCAGGGGTTTACCATTGGTTCCCCAAGATGTATGGTCGTATGATGAACAAGTCAATGGGTTATGCACACTTCTGGTTGACATTCATTACCGCTTATGGTGTATTCTTCCCAATGCACTTCTTGGGTATGGCTGGTCTTCCACGTCGTTATTACAGCAACACCGCATTCCCGATGTTCGATAACCTAGCAGATATCAATGTATTGATCACATACTTCGCGATCATCGGTGGTATTGCTCAGTTGATCTTCATCTTTAACTTCTTCTACAGCATTTGGAGAGGTCCTAAGGCACCTCAGAATCCATGGAAGGCAAACTCTTTGGAGTGGACTACTCCAGTAGAGCACTTACACGGAAACTGGCCAGGAGAGATCCCAGTGGTACACCGTTGGGCGTACGACTACTCTAAGCCGGGTGCAGAAGAAGATTTCGTTCCTCAAAACGTTCCGCTCGCAGAAGGCGAGGAAAGCGGCCACTAAGGAAAAGCTTTGTAAAACTCAAGTCCCCTTGTCGCTCGGCAAGGGGATTTTTTATGCTATTTTGTAGTACTATGAATGAGCATCTCGATCCTACAGGATCACATCTTTCAAACACCGAGCGCGAGATAGAGCGCAAGCTACGCCCGTTAAGTTTTGACGACTTCACGGGGCAAGCTGCGGTATTGGAAAACCTCAAGATTTTTGTCGAGGCAGCTAAGATGCGCGATGAAGCCATGGACCATGTGCTGCTTCATGGCCCTCCTGGCCTGGGGAAAACCACCTTATCTCATATCCTTGCGAATGAGTTGGGGGTAGGTATAAAGGTGACTTCAGGTCCGGTATTGGACAAGCCTAGCGACCTTGCGGGACTATTAACTGGCCTCCAGCCAAACGATGTCTTGTTCATTGATGAAATCCACAGATTGTCACCAGTCATCGAGGAGTACCTCTACAGTGCGATGGAGGATTTCAAAATAGATATTATGATCGATTCGGGACCGAGTGCGCGCAGCGTACAAATAGGTCTGAATCCCTTTACCCTCATTGGAGCGACCACGCGCTCAGGGTTGCTCACCGCGCCGCTGCGCGCGCGATTTGGTATCAATGCCAGGTTGGAGTATTACGATGTGGAACTGTTGAGCACTATCGTAGATCGCTCGGCGGAGATCTTAGATGTACCCGCGGATTATGAAGCATGCATACGAATCGCCGGTCGTTCACGCGGTACCCCACGTATTGCCAATGCCTTATTGCGTCGCGTGCGCGACTTTGCAATGGTCAAGGGAAATGGTACCATTGATGTAGAGATTGCGGAGTTTGGCCTTAATGCCCTGAATGTGGACAGTAGTGGTCTGGATGAAATGGACAATAAAATCCTTCATGTACTCATCGACAACTTCGCGGGCGGCCCTGTGGGTTTGAATACTCTTAGCACGGCCATTGGTGAACAAGCGGAGACCATTGAGGAAGTTTATGAGCCTTACCTGATTAAAGAAGGTTTTATCATGCGTACCCCACGCGGACGTATGGTCACAGAGAAGGCCTATCATCACCTTGGAAAGAATAGTAAAGGCAAGGGGTCCACTGGATCCTTATTCTAAACGATGGATCGTTCGCGAGCCACAGCCGTTGTCAAGCGACTTGCAAAGGAGCAGGGTTTTATGGCTTGCGGTATTTCTAAAGCGGGATTTTTAGAGGAAGAAGCTACCGGGCTGGAGCAATGGCTCAAGCATGGATACCATGGAGAGATGACGTGGATGGAGAATCACTTTGATGAGCGATTGGATCCGAGGAAATTGGTGCCAGGAGCGAAATCTGTAATCAGTGTACTCTTGAATTATTTCCCAGAGGAAGGCCAAGAGGAAGGCGCACCCAAGATTTCTAAATATGCGTACGGTCGCGATTATCATAAGGTGGTTCGCGGTAAGCTCAAGCGTATGTTGCAAGGCATACAGGCTGAGATAGGTGAGGTAGAAGGCAGAGGATTTGTGGATAGTGCCCCAGTGATGGACCGGGCATGGGCGCGAAAAAGCGGCTTGGGCTGGATTGGGAAACACAGCCTGTTGCTCAGTAAGGGTGCAGGAAGCTTTTTCTTTATAGGCGCATTGATTGTGGATCTAGAATTGGAACCAGATGGCCCTACCGCAGATCATTGTGGTACATGTACTGCATGTATCGATGCTTGTCCAACCGAGGCTATTATCGCACCGACAGTTGTCGATAGCAACAAGTGCATCAGCTACCTGACGATAGAATACAAGGAGGCATTACCAAATGAGTATCAAGGTAAAATGGAGGATTGGGTATACGGTTGTGATATCTGCCAGGACGTTTGTCCGTGGAACCGATTCTCTACGCCTCACCAAGAAAAGGATTTTGACCTACGAACGCCCGTTAAAGAGAACGATTGGGAAGCGTGGGAGGAAATCACTCATGAGCTCTGGGACGAGATCATGAAGGGCTCAGCCATCCGAAGAACGGGCTTCGAAGGATTCAAGAGAAATCTAAGTTTTGCGAAGAAGTCTTAGTTGATTGGGGCTTCCACCACCTGCAGTATACGGTAATTCTCTGGGTTGAATACGTAAACCACCACGGCACTATTGGCTTGTACCCAATCTGTATTCCAGGCAAGAGTAAAAGACGAAGTCAACTCATCTCCCGGTACCATGGGACTCACTCCAATTTCTTCGCCCCACGTTGGGGTTACAAAGTCGCGAAGAACATTATTGTGGACATAGTCTGCATCACGGGTATCGTCAGGCATCAGCTGTGGGCTTACAATACCGCTCTCTTTCACTATTACTACGACGTCGAGGTCATGTAAAATACCTACTTGCGGTAGTGCAATAACATCAACGTTTAAAATAGAATCGATGCTTACTGCCGCTTCTACTTGAAGTTCGACACGTAAGGTGCTGTCCATAGCCTCGGCACTCAGGGTAGGCCAGTTGGAGTAACTCGACCAGTGTGAGTTGCCTGAAGAAGTCCAATTCTCACGATTCACCATACCCACAGGCAGGAAGTTCGTGCCAAAGAAACTTTGAATTTCCTTTCCCTCTTGTGTGGTGAAATCTGTAGGGTAGTCGGCGTTGGTGTTTGTAAAGTTTCCAGGACCAGCGTGGATCGCAAGACCAATGATTCTGTTCGCACCAAATGCGTCCACCAAAGCTTCTATTTCTTTCGAAGCTTTTGGACAATTCTTGCAACGGTGCCCGGTGAAATCTTCAATGAGCACATTTCTGAGCTGGGCGGTGGATGTGGTGTCCTGTGGACCACCGTTTTTGAACGGCTGGTCGATCACATCGCATTGTGTGGTCATTAGGCTTAAAAGGAGCGAAGCAAAAAGGAATTGGACCGTCTTTCTCATCATTAAAAGCTTGTAGTTAGGGAGAAGCTCACGCCGTTTGATGGAGGTACGACACGACACACACCACCAACACAGAAGATACCGCGCTGTTGACGCCCATACGAGAGCTGGAAGCGACTAGTGCCTGCGGTATAGACTACAGAAGCCAATGGATAATGCAGTCTTTGCGCTTCGTCCGGGTTACCGTAGTTATAAATGTCTTGTACACTGAAGAACCAGTGCGGGGCAATACTGTACTCCGCCAATGCCATAGCCATTGAGCCACGATCGTCTTTGGTACTCAGGTGTTGAAATTCCGTGCGTAGGTAATGCTTACGCTTCACCTTGTAGAGGCTTTCCAAAATGAAAATATCCCCGCTCATCAGTTTCTGACCGTCTGGGTTTAGCAAGATGCTTTCATCGCCCAAACCGTCTTCCAATACGCTGCGGTTGTAAAACAGATTGAGGTACATCGCATTCACTTTGAGCTTCTTATTGATCTTCTTGCTCAGGGTCACATTGAAGTCGTGGAAATAGGGAATGTCTCCGCGCATCATAGGATCGCTGTAGTAGCCTTGAAGTGTTCTTAAGGTATCCAAAGCAGGATCCACATAATCCTTATCGATGCTCTGTACGACGCTGTAGTTCACACTGAGTAGTGTACCGTATTTACCGCCTAAGGTGGTGTTGCGTTTGAATTTGTAGTTCGCCTCTAGTTGAATGCCTTCTTCCCCATTGATCTGTGTAGCATATTGATACAGAGCAGGTAGGGCATAGGTGTGTACTTGAGCGGTAGGGCTTAAGTAGTTTACCAGCATATCTATGGTAGAACCGTTTCGGTCCGTTCTAAACGACATGTTGTCGATGCGCTTAACGCCCGCAATAATGCCAAGACCGTTCTTGCTGTAACTCACATTTGCCAGAATGCCGTTCCCGTCTTTATAGATGTAGCCGTTATCGGCAGAAGGGTCATTAGCCTTGTAGGCATATTCTACTTGCATCGCCCAAGGGCCTTTTGAAACTTGAGTTCTTACACCGCCTGCGGCAACGTTCTCGGGCAGTACTAAAAACGGATCATTGGCGCGCTGGTATTTGCTAATGTAGCTACCGCCGACAGTCCATCGTAAACCTGCGGAATCTAGTTTAGGGAATAGTTCTTTACTAAGATTGTACTCTGCATCAATTCCTCTAAGGAGTCCTGGACTTTTCTCAAAGTAAAAACGCTGACGACCCATCACTGCCTTCAAGCTTAAGCCACTTATTGGATTTACTTTAATGCGTACGCCGTCCATGGCATTATCATACCCTAGGCCACGCTCTTCGTAAGAACGGAAGACCATACCTGTTCCGAACTGCTCGTAGAAATTCCCAACAGTGATATCCAATCCGTCTTGTTTGAATTGTAAGTAACGGTAGGCGATGCCTTCACCACGGTACCCTTCTGGAAAACCGAGCATTACGTTTTGATAGTTCTCATAACGTAGGCCCGAAGAAAAGTTGCCGTCAGTGTACACGAAATTCGCGTAGCCTTGTCCTAAAAAGCGTTCGTCCGGATAAAACTCGCCGGTTGGATCAATGCTCTCGTCGCGGAGATATAGCTGACCGTCGAGTTGAAAATTGCCGTGCAGCTGGCCGCCAAAAGTATTTTGCTCTTGCGCAAAGGATGCGGTGGCACTACAAATAGCCCAAGCAAATAAGAGAAGTCTTTTCATGCATTAGTGACTTGGATGGTGACCTGCTGCCACCTCTTCGACAACTTCAGCAAGTTCTTCTTCGTCTCCTGGGGAATATCCGCTGTGCTTCCACACGACCTCGCCTTTTTTATTGAGTACTAGAGTGAAGGGTACATTCACAATACCTAAGTTTCTTTTTAAATCTTGATTTTCATCCAGCAATACCGTGTATTCCCATCCCTGTCCTTGGACCATAGGTGCGACACGTGCGGAATTGCGAGAATCATCAATGCTTACTGCGAGGACTTTAGCACCTACCTCTTCTTCAAGGTCAATGGCGTAATCCATGAATGCTGTCAATTCTTTGATACACGGTTTACACCATGTTGCCCAGAAGCTAATGACTGTTGGTCCTTCATCACTGATGGCATCTTGGATATTGATGCTTTGACCGTCTAGGGTCTTAAGCATAGTACTTGGCAATTCTTGAGCGCCAAGTTGAAATAGACCAAAAAAGGCGATTGCGGTAAGAAGTTGTTTCATGTTCTCTAGGGTGTATTCAAAAAAAACGGGGAGCCTTTCGGCCCCCCGTAAAAATAACATTTTCTGTGCTTAGTGAGCAACGTTCACGCGCAAGGTCTTGCTTACACCGTTTACGTTTACATTCACGAAGTACAAACCTGCACTTAGTTCAGCAGTGTTCAAGTTCAATTTCTGTACGCCTGCATCCAATGTAGCGGCTTCTACAAGTACCGTTTGACCCATGGCGTTCACCATGTTTACAGTTACTTCCGAACGATCCATCAACTCGATCTCAACGCCTGCAACTTCGTTAGCTGGGTTAGGATAGATAGAGATGTATTTCGCTAGGTTTTCCATTTCATCAATGCTTGAAGTAGTGTACTCAGCGTATGCTGCTTGTAATACTTCGCCATTGGTCATGTCTTGTAACCAAACAATGATGTCCATGTTGTTTGTACCCACCCAGAAATCGAATGATCCCTGAGCTGGGTTACTATTCACAGTGATGGTAGAATTTGCGTAGTGCGTGTAGGTGTTGCCTGCAGTCATAGAACCCATAGCATGACCGTTAGATCCATCCATGAATTTACGGAATACGTGGTAGAAGGTAGTCTCACCGTTCGTTTGAACGTTGTGTGAAATTTCTTTTTCAATCATTGCCATATGCAACGAAACATTACTTCCAAGATCTGCCAAAGCTTCTGCTTCTACATCACATTGGATGTAAGTACCTGTATTGCTCCACTCAGCACTCAATTCTGCTAATGCTGGAATACCCGTTACAGCGTCAATGGCAGCTTGGCTCGTGGCAATATTTGCGCCAGAGTACACAACATCTGGCACACCGCTAATACCGTATAATTGACGACGTGCCAAAGCTTCAGAATTGTATGCAGGGTCATTACCTGGTGAAGGCCAGTTCATCTGGTACTTCACACTCACTAGTTGAGTGCCTGATGTATTGGCATCGTTAGCATCCAATAACTGCTTGTAGCCAGGGTTGAAACTAGCACAAGGAGCACAAGTAGAAGAAGTGAATTCCTCTGCCAATACAACGCGGTCTGCGGTTGCAGTGACCACTTCAATCGCAGCACTTAAGGTGTCGTTGCTGTTGTTTTGGTCATTACCACCGTTTAAGGCAGAAGCCCAAATATCAACATCATAGTTGCCAGTAGAACCTGGGTTCCAGTTCGTGTTGTGTGAGAATGTGTATGTTCCGTAAGGAGCGATAGACAAACCAGTAAGGTTATCGGTAACTGCAGTCCCACCATTGATTGAGTAGTTCAATGTCAATGAAGAGATAGTTGTACCACCGTAATTCTTGATTGTTCCTTCAAGAGTGAAGGGAGCATTGTTCAAACCTACTGTGCTGAACATGTCCAAAGATTCAACCGCCATGTCGAAGTTGTAAGGAGCGAAGATGGCAAAGTCATCAATACCCAAACCGTACAACCAACCACCACCGTCTTGGTAGTTGAAGGCAAACTGTACGTTGCTGTTACCACAAGCAGCACTTACATCAATCCACTGAGAAGTCCAATCTGCACCTGGAGTGATATCTGCCAAAGAAGTCCAAGAAGAACCACCATTAGTAGAGTACAAGAATTCAGCTACTTCAGTAGCACCACTGTAAGTTGCGCCGTAGAAGAAGCTCTTGAATGTTACGTGTAAAACTGAGTAGTTACTCAAATCGAGCGTATCAGTGATAAGGTATTCATCAGCTTTGTTACAATTACAATCGTCATCATTAGTGGCCAAGATGTTCGATCCTGGATCGCTAATAGTGAAGTACTGTGAGCTTACTGAAGAAGCAGATCCAGCTTGGAAACCACCATCAGTAGCGTTAGTCACTTGTGACCAACCTGAAGGCATCCCGTTGTTAAAGTCATACGAATAAATCGTGCTCTGGCCTTGTGAAAATGCAGTTGTTGCAGCGAACAAGGCGGTCAAGGATAGTAAAAGTTTTTTCATGCATTTGTGTTTTTGAAAGTGGAAATTTAATAAAAAGGAGTTGAATTGAGCATAGTTGCGTTGTGAAAAGGTTCGTTATATTTGAGCATAAAATAGTGACCTATGAAAAAAGCCCTATACCTCGTTCTTTTCGCTGCTTTCGTCATGAATGCGAATGCGCAATCTCTCTCTGTTGTCGAACAAGACACGGTGGTGGAAGTGAATTCTACAGTGGTAGCGGATTACGGATTCCACATTAAAGTCAAGAATACCAGCTCTGAAGATTTGGAGGTGTACGTTCGTCGAGCGTACAATAGCCCTACATGCGCCTATGACAGCGCCTATTTTTGTTGGGATTACTGCTACGGTTCGGATGTAGATAATAGTATCGGTTATGTAAGTATTTTGGCCGGTGACGAGAAGAATGATTTTAGCGGTCACGTGTACTCGCCAACGACCAACTCCACTTGTATGGACAGTACTCGTTACGTTTTCTACAACGGAAAAGATCCAAGTGATAGCTTGAGCGTTTGGGTGCAAATCTCTGCCGGACCAACAATGGGTACTGTAGATGTGCAAATTACAGCGGATAAGTTGTATCCGAATCCCGCTCGGAATTATATTACAGTGGAAACCTCTAAGAGTGGTCAATTTGTTATCTACAATGCCCTCGGAGCATTGGTAAAAACCAAAGCCTTGAATCCAGGGAAAAACGCCATCTCGGTGGCGGAGTTGAGCAATGGAGTGTACCTCTACAGTGTAGATGGGACTTCCTTTAAAAAGCTCATAATAAGACATTAAGCTTGTTGACTAATTAAAGGCCGCGCCATGCGCGGCTTTTTTTCGTTAAGGCTCATACCAAAAGTTCTAGTAAATCGTTTGATATAGATTAAGACCCTCAGTAATTATGATCTATTACGTCAAAGGAGAATTTGTATTAAAAAGTGCTACCCAAGTAGTGGTGGATTGTGCCGGAGTGGGGTACGATGTTCAGATTTCCTTAAATACATACGCAGACATTGAACCATTGTCCAATGGTTTGCTTTACACCTATCACTTAGTACGTGAGGATGCTCATCAGCTATTTGGGTTTAGCACTCAGCGTGAGAAAGCACTATTCGAATTGCTCATTAGTGTTAGTGGAGTAGGAGCAAACACGGCTCGAGTAATATTGAGTTCATTGGCGCCGCATGAAGTAGAACAAGCCATTATGAGTGAAGATGCCCCTACGCTTCAAGGAGTCAAAGGTATTGGGGCAAAAACAGCTCAGCGTATTGTGATCGATTTACGAGATAAGGTGGCTAAGACAGCTGTAGCCGGTGAAGGTGCAACAGCAGCTTCAGGTGGTGTGCGAGCTGAAGCTCACGCGGCCTTGACTACTTTGGGTATTAGTTCAAAGCAGACTGAAAGCATCTTGAATAAGTTACTCAAGTCAAATCCAAACGCGACAACGGAAGAATTGGTCCGTCAAGCACTCCAAATGCTGTAATGAAACGCACCTTGGGTAAACGATTACATTTCTTTTGGTTCGCCGCAGCACTCTTGTGGGGGCTGCCTTCGTTTGCTCAAGACGCTAACGATACATCTTACACGGGGAGTACAGGTTATTTATCCTTGCCAAATCCAGCCAATTATCAACGTGAGATTGTTTACGATCCCATCACGGGTAATTACCTTGTGTATAGGAGATACGGCGATGTGTTATTAATGATTCCTGAGGTCTGGACTACCGATCAGTATCGGCAGTACATGTACAGCCTGAGCGAACAAGATTACTTTGGCACTAAGAGTGCCTTGTACAATGCGAGCGGGGATAGTCCTCGAGATAACGTAGGGCTTGTGCCTCAGATTCAAACGGGTAATGAGGCCCTAGGCCAAGTTTTTGGTAGCGATATTGTTGAAATTCGTCCACAAGGGATGGCGGAAATTCGCTTTGGCGGGAAGTACCAATACGTTCAAAATCCGGGGATTCCGATCCGTAATCAAAAGACCTTCGCTTTCGACTTTGGTCAACGTATTCAGATGAATGTCAAGGGAAAAATTGGCGACCGTTTGGAGTTGGGTGTGAACTACGATACTGAAGCTACGTTTGCCTTTGACAACAAAATGAAATTGGACTTCGAAGGGGAGGAAGACGATATCATCAAGCGCCTGGAGATGGGGAACATCAATATGCCGCTCAACAGCAGTTTGATTACGGGTGCGCAGAGTTTATTTGGTTTGAAGGGCCAATTCCAATTTGGGAACACCATGGTCACCACCGTGTTCTCCGAGCAGCGTTCCCAAAGCCAAAGTATTAACGTGCAGAGTGGTGGAACCACGACTGAGTTCTATATCCAAGGCGATGAGTATGAGGCGAACCGCCACTATTTCTTGAGCCAGTTCTTCCGTGAGCATTACGAAGAATACCTCGAAAGCCTGCCGCTCATTACCTCGCCGGTACAAATCACCAAGGTTGAGGTTTGGGTGACGAACGAACGCAGTGCGACGCAGAACCTTCGCAATATTGTTGCCTTCATGGATTTGGGGGCAGATGAGCGCTATGCCTATAGAAATGATACCTCTGGCTTGCCAGGGGTTAGTATTTTCCCGGGTGGGAATGCGAATTTGGAAGGCTTCCCAAACAATGCCAACAATAGGTTGGATCCACTCGTTTTGGAATCTGATATTCCTGGGGTGCGAGATATTGCTACGGCGAATCAAGATTTGAGCAGTTCCGGATTTTCGGAGGCACGAGAATATGTAGAATTGGCCAATGCGCGGAAATTGGAGCCGAATCAATACAGCGTTCATCCGCAATTGGGCTATATCACCCTTAACCAAGCTTTGAACCAAGATGAGGTCTTAGCCGTCGCGTTCCAATACACCGCCTCGGGCCGAACCTATCAGGTCGGAGAATTTTCGAATGATGGGGTAACCCCACCCAAAACGTTGATCCTGAAGCTTCTCAAGAGTACGGTATTGGATGTGCGCATGCCGACGTGGGATTTGATGATGAAGAACATCTATGCCTTGAATGCGTACCAATTGGACCGCGAGGATTTCTACATGGATATCCTGTACATGAATGATGAAACTGGGGTGCCCATCCCATTCTTGCCTGATGGGAATCTCAGTGATACGTTGCTTATAGGAGTAATGGAATTGGACCGATTAAATACGAACAACGACCCCTTCCCGGATGGAATTTTCGACTTTGTGCCCGGGACGACTATCGACCAACAGCGCGGCCGTATCATCTTCCCTGTGGTGGAGCCATTTGGATCGAACTTGTATAATAAATTGGACACAGAAAAAGCTCGTGATCGCTATGTGTATCAGGCGTTGTACGATAGTACTAGGTTCCGTGCTCAGGAGCAAACTCAGCTCAATAAATTTATTCTGCGCGGCCAATACAAAAGCGCGAGCGGGTCGGAGATCAGCCTCGGAGCCTTCAATATTCCTCAAGGATCGGTGACGGTGACAGCAGGCGGGCGAACACTTACGGAAAATCAAGATTACACGGTAGATTACTCTTTGGGTCGTGTCCGCATTATCAATGAGGGAGTACTGAATTCGGGGTCTCCCATCAAGGTAAGCTTTGAAAACAACACGCTATTCAACGTTCAAACCAAGACGTTCTATGGGACCAATATCGATCATAAGGTCAATGAGCATTTGAATATTGGTGGGACTTGGTTACACTTGACTGAAAGACCTCTGACGCAAAAAGTAAATATTGGCGACGAGCCCATCTCCAATACCATTTGGGGGATGAACACGAACTACAATAACGAGGCGCCATACCTCACGCGCTTCGTGGATGCCTTACCTTTCATTGAAACGAAAGAAAAATCACAGCTTCAATTCAAAGGAGAATTTGCCCATCTCATTCCCGGATCCCCTCGTGGTATTCGCATCACAGGTGCGGAAACCACCTACCTTGATGATTTCGAAAGTTCGCAGACCACCATTGATTTGCGCAGTTTTACCGCTTGGAACTTGGCTTCGACCCCAGCCAAGCAGGATGGGCTGTTCCCAGAAAGTTCGCTCAACAACGACTTGGCCTATGGGTATAACAGAGCGAAATTGGCCTGGTATATTATTGATCCATCTCTCTACACGGGAGGGGCGAGTGTGCCGGATAATATTCGCAATGACCCTGAAATCACCTCCGACCAGCGCATGCGTGAGGTCTTGGTGAAAGAGGTGTTCCCAAATTACAGCTTGAGTACCAATGAGGCGCGCAACTTGGCAATGTTCGATTTGGCCTATTACCCTGCACAGCGCGGACCTTACAATTTTGATGTTGAGGGCTTGGCGGGCATTAGTCAAGGGATTGATTCCGATGGAAAATTGGTCGACCCTTCTTCGCGTTGGGCCGGAATCATGCGTCCCCTTCAAATCAACAACTTCGAGGAGCAAAATATTGAGTTCATCCAATTCTGGGTGATGGATCCATTCTACGATAACGACAACGCTCCGGACGGAGGAGACCTGTATTTCAACCTTGGTAGTGTTTCGGAGGATGTCTTAAAGGATGGCCGTCAAAGTTTCGAGAACGGTATTCCTGCAGATGGCGATAAGTCGGGGATGGATTCTACGCAGTGGGGGTTGTTGAGCGAAATTCAACCAATCACCGAGTTTTTTGATAATACTGCAGGAGCTCGCGAGGCGCAAGATGTGGGTTTTGATGCGTTGATGGATTCTGAGGAACGTATTTGGTCGCCAACAGGCGGCAGTTCTTATCTGCAGCGCATTAGCACAGCCTATGGAACGAATAATGCGGCATACCAACAGGCCTTTAAAGATCCAAACGCGGATAATTTCTTGTACTACCGAGGCGATTCACTTGATAACGCCTCTGCCAATATCCTTCGTCGTTACTACAATTTCAATGGGGTAGAGGGTAACAGTGGCACGGAGACCATCAACGGTGCACCTGCCTCGGCCACCAACGTGCCAGATAAGGAGGATGCGAACCGCGACCAGACATTGAGCAAGACCGAAAGCTATTTCCAATACCGAGTATCCCTGCGCCCTGAAGATTTAGTGGTGGGTAAAAACTTTGTCGCAGATATCTATGAGACGAACAGCCATGCTCTGCCGAACGGTATGACCCGCCCGACCCGTTGGATCCAATTCAAAATCCCGGTCTTCCAACCACAGAAAAAAGTGGGTGGCATCACAGATTTCCGCTCGATCCGATTCATGCGCATGTTCCTCACGGAATTTGACGACCCTATAGTTCTTCGTTTCGCCAAACTTGAACTCGTCCGTGGCGAGTGGCGCCGATTCCCATTCGTGCTCGACGACATCCGTGAAAATGTACCGGTGGACGAAAACGACGGCACTAGCTTCAACGTGAATGCGGTGAATCTGGAAGAAAATGGAGGACGCGTACCTATCCCATACGTATTGCCACCGGATATTGAGCGCCAGCAAGTCTACGGTGGTACTCAAATCATTCAGCAAAACGAGCAGAGTATGTCCCTTGAAGTGTGTGGATTAAAAGATGGCGATGCCCGCGCAGTATTCCGCAACTTCAACTTTGATATGCGGATGTACAAACGTCTGAAGATGTTTGTCCACGTGGAAAGCGGCGGCGATTTCGACGATCTTCAGGACGGTGATTTGAGCATTTTTGTTCGCCTAGGGTCCGATTACAACGGCAACTACTACGAGTACGAGGTGCCGATGCGCGTTTCCGAATGGGGCGCCGTACTGCCGGAAGATATTTGGCCGGAAGATAACAACATCGACTTGGCTTTTGAGGATTTGAAAACCTTAAAACTCGCCCGAAATGCAGCCATGGAAACGGATCCTACGCTGAGTTTGACCAACAAATATTCGGTAACCACTCCGGAAGGCACGACCTTGAGTGTGGTAGGCGCGCCTAACCTAAGCAACGTAAGAACGCTGATTGTTGGTGTTCGAAACCCTAAAAAACGTACTGCTACAGATAGAGATGACGGCCTGGATAAGTGTGCAGAGATCTGGGTGAATGAATTGCGTTTGAGCGACTTCGACAATCGTGGTGGATGGGCAGCAACGGCAACGGCTAGCGCCAAACTTGCCGATTTTGCCAATGTGAACCTTACGGGTACAATGAGTACTATTGGGTTTGGCTCCATTGACCAAACGGTGAATGAAAGAAATAAGTTCGCAGAACGCTCCTATGGGATTCAGAGCAATATTAATTTGGATAAGGTATTGCCTTCCGAGCTAGGCGTAAAGGTGCCAATGTTCTTTAGTTTCAGCGAGAATTTTAAATCACCGCAGTTTAATCCATTAGATCCAGATATTGAATTTAATAGAGCATTAGCAGGGACGAATTCTCAAGCAGAAAGGGACAGCCTGCGTTTTGCCGGACAAGAGTATGAGATGCGCAAGAGCATAAACTTCACCAACGTTCGCAAGGAAAAAGGAGGAGCTGTAGGCGGTGCTGGAAGGCCTGCTCCTATGGGCCCTAAAGGCATGGAAGGTGGCAAGGAAGGTGGGGGAAAGACCAAGGGTGATTTCTGGGCGAATTCCCCTCTAAATATCTCAAACTTTAACACCTCATACGCCTATACTGAGAGCGAGAAGCGCAATATCAATATTGTACGCGATCATCGCTACATGCACACGGCTTCATTGAACTATAATTACCAAACCCGCCCCAAGATTGTTGAACCTTTCAAGACAATTATCAGTAATAAACAACTCGCGCTCATTCGAGATTTTAATTTTTATTACCTCCCGTCTAAGGTCTCACTGCGAACCGAAGTGAAGCGTCAAATGGCAACCATGCAAATGCGTAATACCTTTGATCCGTCTATCCAACTGCCTGTGACCTACAACAAGGCCCTGACGACGAAGCGTATGTACGATATCGCCTACGATCTAAGCCGAAGTCTTAAAGTGGATTACAACGCTCAAGCGATGAGTCGAATCGACGAGTTGCCTGGTAACCCAAAAACTCAAGCCAACCGCGATACTATAAGAGCCGGATTATCTACTCTTGGACGTCCTACAGAGTTCCACCAAACGCTTAATGTCAACTGGCAGATTCCATTCAACAAGCTCCCGTTCATGGACTTTACCTCTACGAGCTTGCGTTATTCTGCAAACTACGATTGGACAACGAACTCAACTTCAGCTTTGAACCCACAAAGTAATCCGGATATTTATTTCGGGAACAGAGCCCAAAACTCTAACTCGATCCAATTCAACGGAAACGCCAACTTCGTCAACTTCTACAACCAAGTGCCTTTCTTGCGTAAAGCCAATCAAGGCGCTCGACCCACGCCGCAAGCTCGCCGCCGTGGGGGCCCTCAAAAAAGAGGTGCAGCAAAGGGTAAAGAAGAAGAGGAAGAAGAGAAAAAAGATTCTAAGATTTTACTCGGAACAGCTAGAGTTGCAATGATGGTACGCAGTGCATCTTTGACCTATTCTCAAACCAATGGTACCTTACTTCCAGGGGTCATCACAAATCCTGTGTACTTTGGGATGGATCCAGGTAGTGTTATGGCACCAGGCTTAGGTTTTGTTTTTGGTTCGCAACAAGATATTACAGCCAAGGCAGGGGATTTAGGCTGGTTAACCAAAAACCCAAAACAACCGAACCAATTCCAAAAGACCTTCACGGAAAACCTCAATTTCCGCGCCGTAGTGGAGCCTTGGAAGGATATCCGTCTTCAGGTAAATGCCTCAAGAGTAGCCGGTTTGAACAACACTTCGATCTTCAGATTCCACGATCCATTACAGGATACCACGCTCGGTTTAGCGGAAGGTTATTATCACTTCAACCCAATGGAAATGGGGAATTACAGCATTTCCTTTTTGTCTATAGGAAGCGCTTTCGAACCGATGGACTCGAATTCATACTCTCAGGTCTACGAAACTTTCTTGGCCCATCGCAACGTGATTTCTGAGCGTTTGGCAACGCAACGCGCCATTGATGATCCAATGTATGTGGCCAATTTTATTTCAGCCGCCCAAGACACCACTGGTTCGCGCGAAGGATATGATGGTTATAGTTATAACAATCCAGATGTGCTCATGCCTGCCTTTTTAGCCGCCTATTCTGGTCGCGATCCAAATTCCGTGGAACTCAACGGTAGGCCTACGATGCCAATGCCGAATTGGGATCTCAACTTTAACGGGCTTATGAACATCCCGTGGTTTAAGAAGAACTTCCAGAGCTTTACCTTGACCCATAGCTACAAGAGCTTGTACACCATGAATAGCTTCCAGAGCAACATGCTGCTTCAGCAGCGCATTCAAAACGGCGAGCCTGCGAACAATATTCGCAATACCAACGGCGATTTCCTCGGCCCAATGCAAATCAATCAGATCAGTATTTCCGAAACCTTTGGGCCGTTTGTGGGATTGAACATGCGCATGAAGAATCAGGCGAGTTTACGTCTAGACATCAAGCGAAACCGCCAATTGAACTTGAGCTTGGTCAACAACCAAATGACCGATACCAAAGGGTATGAATTCGTACTCGGGACGGGATATATTATTAAAGATGTAAGCTTCACGGTAGTAAGCGATGGTCGTCCTCAAAAGATTACTTCCAACCTCGACATGAAGTTAGACTTCAGCTTAAGAGATAATGCTACGGTGATTCGACGCATCCAGGAAGGTGTGGATCAAATTACTGCCGGACAGCGTATTTGGTCGCTCAAAGCCAGTGCAGATTATATGTTATCTCCCAAGTTGACGGCCCGATTATACTATGACCAAACGGTCAGTAAATTCAAAACTTCTAACGCCTTCCCGACGTTAAATACAAATGCCGGTGTGGCCTTTAGATTTAATCTTTCGCAATAGGGGAGATGAGAATAAAATTGGACTTAAATTTGAAACCCAAAACAAATGCATATGCAGTTTCCAGATAACTTAAAGTACTCAAAGGACCACGAGTGGATCCGCGTTGAAGGCGATGAAGCCTATGTTGGTATTACAGCGTTCGCTGCGGGCGAGCTTGGTGATATCGTTTTCGTTGATGTTGATACAGAAGGCGAGTCTTTAGATAAAGACGAAGTGTTCGGTTCTGTAGAGGCAGTGAAAACCGTATCAGACTTGTTTCTGCCGGTGAGTGGTGAAGTCTTGGAATTCAATGAGGCGTTGGAAGATGCTCCTGAATCTGTCAATGACGATCCTTATGGCGACGGTTGGATGGTGAAAATTAAAATTGCGGATGCTTCAGAGTTAGACGGCCTCATGGATACCGCTGCCTACGAAGCAATGCTTGGATAAGCCATGCGCAATCCTTGGATTTATAGAGCCCCAGCACTTGCATGGGGCTTTTTAATTATCTACCTGAGCCTCGCGCCGGTTCAAGACCTCGATCCTGGATGGGAGTTGAATGTCTCTGATAAATTGGCTCATGGAGTGCTCTATTTTGCATGGGTGGTGCTATTATATTTTGGTACTTCTAGAGCGTATCAAATACCCGTTAGCCGACGTAAGATGGCGTTTTATTGGGCTTTTGCCATTGTATGCGGTGTGGGTTTAGAATTTCTCCAGGGCGTTATGAATTATGGGCGCAGTGCAGATGTTCTCGACGCGCTCGCTAATACAGGCGGTGCAATCATCGCAATTCTGGGGAGCCGATTCCTTCATAAATTCTTGGCATAGTTTTTTAAGTAAGCTAAGTGAACCCCTTAAAATCACTTGGTAATGAAAACGAGAAATGCCAACCCTAACCCCTCCATGCTCGAAGCAAAAAGACCATTGTTTTTCCTGGTCGGTCTATCCATGTCTTTACTGACAGTATATGCTGCTTTCGAAATGAACTTTGCTCAAGCTGGAATTCCAGATTTCAGCGATGATAGTGTATTCACTGAAGAAATTGATTGGACTATACCTGTGACAGTAATGCGTACCCCTGAGGTCCCCTCAAAACCGAAGAGTATGCCGAAGTTTAATCCGAATGAATTCACTGTGATCGATAACAATGCAACTTTGCCAAATCTTACCACGGAGTGGAACACGACTACGATAGATGAAGGCTTGGAAGTGATTGTAGATCCAGATCCGGTGGAGGTTTTTACTTTTACGCAAGTAGAGAGTATGCCCGTCTTTGCAGGTTGCGAAGAAGCGTTGACCAACGACGAGCGATATGCTTGTATGAATAGCCAATTAATGGCCTATGTTTCTTCGAATTTTGAGGTGACCGATCGTATGATTCAATTCAGCCGTGGCGAAAAGCTTTTTGTTGAATTTATCATTGAAAAAAACGGCGATATACGCAATGCCACAATTGTTCGTGGCGAAGACGAGCTCATCGCGGAAGAAGCGTTGCGCGTGGTGAAATCACTTCCTCGATTCACTCCAGCAAAAATGAATGGAAAGCCCGTACGTATGTCGTATATTTTGCCCATTAATGTAAAATTCTAAACGCATGTTGATCCGTTCCCTCATAGCATCAGCTTTTTTATCATTGTCTTTGCCCATTATGGCACAGTCTACGGATCATATTTCTGTTGTACAGACCTTGCCAGTGTTCGAAACTTGTGCACACATTCAAGGTGATCAAAACGAGCAACAGGTTTGCTTCAACAGATTCGTCATGAATCATCTGATGAATGAGCTGCAATGGCCTGAAGGATTGAAGGAAAATGGAAAGGTATTTGTCGAGCTAAAATTCGACGCTACCGGTCATTTGGCTGAGGTCAATAGCTTGCGTTCCTACGATGATTTAGCCAAAGAGGAAGCCATGCGTGCGATGCGTACACTTCCCGATCCAATACGTCCTGGGACAGTAGCTGGAGAGGCTGCTCCGGTGAGCATGGTTGTACCCGTCATGTTTACCCGTAATTGACCCTAATTTGATATTGCGCGACCGATACTTTTAGTTATTTTAGCGCCTCAATAGTTCGAGTTCATGAAAATAAGAAAGACAACAAAAGCAGATGCGGAAAATAAGAAGGGGCTCTTCTTATTGATCGGATTGACTGCTTCGCTTGCCATGACTTTATTCTTTTTAGAGCTTAAGTCGTACGAAAGCGGCCCTGGTGATTTGGGTAAAATGTCATATGATGATGAAGATGAAATCGCCATCATTACTAACCGTACTCCACCTCCACCACCTCCACCACCTCCACCAGCACCGCCAGAGGTAATCCAGATTGTGGAAGATGATTTGGAGATTGAAGAGGTTGAATTCGAATCTACGGAAACCGACGAGAGCGAGATGATCGAGATTGTTGAAGAAGTTCCAGAAGAGGAGGATGAAATCTTCACCTTTGCGGTTGTTGAGAACAAGCCTATTTACCCAGGTTGTGAGAACTTGGCTACCGAAGACGAGAAATTCATGTGTTTCAATCAAAATATCATGAAGCACATCGGTAATGAATTTGACTTCCCAGAATTGGCCCGTCAAATGGGTATCCAAGGGAAAGTATATGTGAACTTCGTTATTGAGAAAAACGGTAAAGTGAGCAATGTGACCATTGCACGTGGAGTGGATAAGCTCATCGACGATGAGGCCATTCGTGTGATTAAGTTGTTGCCAAAATTTATCCCGGCAAAACAGCGCGGTAAGCCTGTACGTATGCAGTACACGGTGCCGATCAACGCGAGATTGCAATAAACAAAAGAATTCCTTCAGAGCCCGGGCGATGCCCGGGTTTTGTTTTTAGAACATAGTTCATTATGTCTATAGACCTTCAAATAAATAAGCTTATTGCTGCTCAAGCCGCGTTGGACGGCGGTGCCGCTATTCTTGATGTATATAACAACGAAGAAACTCTAATAGAAATGAAGGGCGACGATAGCCCCTTGACCCAAGCGGACTTGAAAAGTAATGCCGCCATCATGAAGCACTTGAATAAGACGAGCTATTGGGTCTTAAGTGAGGAAGGCAAGCACTTGGAATACGCAGACCGCAAGGACATTAGCACCATGTGGATCGTCGATCCCTTAGACGGAACGAAGGAATTCATAAAGCGCAATGGCGAGTTCACTGTCAATGTCGCCTTGGTGCAAGACGGTGCCCCGGTTTTAGGTGCGGTATATGTTCCCGTAATCAGAGAATTGTATTTAGGTGTGGTTGGTCATGAAGCGAAGAAATACCACTTCGATGCGGGTGCTACACTGACACAAGGCGACCTCGATGGAGGCATTGCCTTACCAGTGGCTATGGATCGACCTTTTACAGCCGTAGGTTCGAGATCACACATGAACGAGGAGACCTCAGACTTCTTAGAGCAATATCGCCAAGAGTATGGTACGGTGGAAATCATGAGTAAGGGTTCGAGTCTAAAAATGTGTATGGTCGCTGAAGGTTTGGCAGATGTATATCCACGTTTTGCGCCTACGATGGAGTGGGATACCGCAGCAGGTCAGGCGGTGGTGGAAGCAGCTGGTTTCCAGATGGTCACTAAGGATGAGCGCATACCATTGCAGTACAATAAAGAGAACTTGTTGAACCCACATTTTATCGTACTCTAGTGCTTACTGATTCCCTTTTCAGGTAGTATCTTTGCACCTTATGATGCCCCCTAATACACTCACCACATCTGCAGAAACTTCCTTTATCAAGGAGGTCATTCGCCTAGGCAAACTTCGCTTGAGTACTTCGGTAGTGTTTTCTTCAGTAGCTGGGTATATCCTTGGTTTTACCACATTCAATTGGACTCACTTCATTCTACTAATCATTGGTGGAATTACTGTGGTAGCGGCTTCGAATGCGTTGAACCAGATGTATGAGAAGGACCGTGATGCATTGATGAATCGCACGAAGAATCGTCCTTTGCCATTGGGTACTTTGAGTATGCGCCAGGCTTGGATGGTCTCATTGGTGTTATTGCTGGTCGGCCTCAGTGCTTTGTACTACATCAATCCAATGACGGCGTATTTCGGTGCATTGAGTGTCGTGCTCTACGCGGTGGTTTATACGCCGTTAAAAGCCAGAACGCCTATGGCGGTGTTCGTCGGCGCCTTCCCAGGAGCCATTCCATATATGCTCGGTTGGGTTGCGGCTCGCAATGATTTTGATATTGAAACGGGTACGCTTTTCGCACAGCAGTTTTTCTGGCAATTCCCTCATTTCTGGGCCATCGCTTGGTTCTCCTATGATGATTACGCCAAAGCAGGATATTACCTCCTCCCATCGAGACATAAGGACCGCAGTTCGCAACTGTTCATTATAGTCTACACCCTTTGGATGATCGCTGTTGGGGTATTGCCGGCCTTCGGTATTACCGGTGAATTAACCTTGTCGCCTCTAGGGGCCGTATTGGTTGGAGCACTAGGACTGTGGGTCTTGCGTCAAGCTTTTGCACTTCTCAACGATGGAGAAGATCAGGTAGCCCGAAAACTAATGTTTAGTAGTATTGGTTATCTCACTGGAATGCAGATCATTTATATCATTGACCGATTTATTTAATGGAAACGCTTCAACAACAAAGAAAGAGAGCCTCAAAGCCGCTATTGTGGATAGGCATTGGTAGCATTATTATGGCCTTCGCGGGCATGACCTCGGGATACGTCGTAAGTCGAACTACTTTGGTCGCGAATGAGCAATGGATCACCTTCGCGTTGCCGCCAGCTTTTATGTACAGCACCATCGTGATGCTATTATCGTCGGCTATTTTTTGGTGGGGCAAGCGCACCTTCAGCAAAGGGAATGCAAAAATCCTTACGCCCACAGTAGCTGCGGTATTGATTCTAGGAATCCTTTTTATGTGGTTACAAGCAGAAGCTTGGGGCCAATTAATGGCGGAGAACATCATTTTCGCCGGGGCACAATCGCATCCTTCCGGCTCTTGGGTATACGCTATTTTCATCTTCCACGCTGCCCATGTTTTGGGTGGGATTATTGCGTTGACTAGAACACTTATTCGCTCATTAAGAGGACGTTATACTGTAGAGGATTACCATGGTGTAGACCTCACCGCCATTTATTGGCATTTTGTAGACCTATTGTGGGTGTATTTGTATGTCTTTTTAAGCGTTATGCGTTAAATTTGCTCAAACTTTGAATACTATCCGTTATGGCTTCGACCGCTGAAATAAAGGAAGAAAACCACTGGGGCGGTGCCTCTAGACCTTTAGGTGCTCGCTATGGAAAACTAATGATGTGGTTTTTCTTGCTTTCTGATGCATTAACCTTCTCAGGATTCTTGACTGCTTATGGCTTAATGCGTTTCAAGTATGAAAAAACTTGGCCGATCGCTGAGAATGTGTTTACACACTTCCCGGGAATCGAAGGCGACCAACCATTGCTGTACGTTGCATTGATGACATTCATTTTGATTATGTCTTCTGTAACGATGGTTTTGGCCGTAAATGCAGGCGAAAAAATGAAACGTGGTGCAGTGACGAACTGGATGCTGTTGACCATCATCGGAGGTTTAATCTTCGTGGGTTCTCAAGCTTGGGAGTGGTACCACTTTATTTCGGGTGATACCGGCGCCATTGAAACGGATCACGCAGAGATTTTGCACGTATACAATGAAGAAGGTGAGCGTTTGAGTTTCAGCCAACTAGTACACGGCATGGAAAATGGCCACGCCAGCAACCATGGTGAAACCTTTACCAAGGAAGAGGTGCTAAGCGCGTTGAAAGCCAACACTACGTACTACTTGCAAGAGCCAGGTAAGGCGGGTGAGAAATTTGACCATGTTGCTTCTGTAACTTTCTTGGAGCAAGGCGATATCGTCCAAGGTGCGAACATGACGCACAACGAGTACGGCCGCAAGCAGTTTGCGAACTTCTTCTTCTTTATCACTGGTTTCCACGGATTCCACGTATTCTCTGGGGTAGTGATCAACTTTGTGATTTTCTACAACATCCTACTAGGAACCTACGAGCGTAGAGGACATTACCGCATGGTAGAAAAGGTTGGTTTGTACTGGCACTTCGTTGACCTTGTTTGGGTATTCGTATTTACATTCTTCTATCTCGTCTAAAACATACCGTCATGGCAGAACACAATGGAACTTGGTGGATTTGGAAAGTATTCTGGATCCTTTTGATCGTCACTACTGTTGAAGTAGTGTTGGGTATTATCAAGCCGGAATTCATGTTGACCCCGGTAGCTGGAACGTCAATCTTGAACTACGTCTTTATCATCCTTACCATTTTTAAAGCGGCATACATCGTTCAGGTGTTTATGCACGTGAAGTTTGAGAACAAGGCAATGAAGTACTCTTTGTATTTGCCGACATTGATTCTCATCCCGTATTTGACTTTTATCTTGCTCACTGAAGGTTCATACTTGTTTCAGTAATGGCAAATAAATCCCTATTCAACCGGGCAGTACTAATCAGTGTATTAGTGCTGCCCGCGTTGCTTTATCTCTTTTTTGTTTACGGCCAGAATGAGGTGTTTTTCCAAACACTTGATTATGTAGGTCCGGAGGAAGTAGTGGAAGTGGATGGCACCTTTGATACGGTCGCTTATCGCATTCCAAATTTCGAGTTATACGATGTGGATAGCAATGTAGTGAGCCGCGCCTCGTTGGATTCCAACATCTATGTGTTAAGTTTCTTTTTTGCGACCTGTCCGACCATCTGTCCTGCGATGAATTTCCATTTAAATGAAATCGAGAAAAGGTTCAATGGGTATGACCAATTTAAATTGGTCAGCATCACTGTCGATCCGACAAAAGATACACCGGCGAAGCTTAAACAGTACCAGCAAGAGCGCAATTACAGTTCTTCGAAATGGACCTTCCTCACCGGGGATCAAGAGGCTATTTATGATTTGGCGAAAGGTGTCTACTTGAACGCCTTCGAGGATCAAACGGCAGAGGGGGGATTTTTGCATAGTACCAGTGCTATTTTGGTAGACTGGGACGGGCATATTAGAAGCCGTATGGATGATCTCGGGAACATTGTAGGTTCTTATGATGTTTTAGAAGTAACCCAACTCAATGACCTAGAAGACGACATTAAAGTATTAATCGCGGAATATGAGCGCGACAAACACAACGCAAAAGATGAGTAACAAAAACTCTGAAAAATCTATCATGAGAACCATCACTATTGTGAGTGTTCTTATTCCTGTGGCTGTGGCATTATTGATGATCATGCCTGCTTCTTGGAAGACTGCTATGGGTATTGAAGAAAATAGCCAACTCAGCAGCTTGCCATTATTCCATGCGGTATTGAACGGGAGCACCTTTGTGTTATTGGTTTTTGCGGGTATCGCGATCAAAAACAAGAAGATCAGTCTTCATCGCACGTTCATGCTATCTGCATTTGTATTGAGTAGCGTCTTTTTAATATCGTATGTTATCTATCACATGACGCATGAAAGTGCTCGTTTTGGAGGGGAAGGTGCCATTCGTATGGTGTATTTCTTCATCTTAATCTCGCATATCATCTTAAGTGTGCCTGTCATTCCATTGGCATTGCTCAGCATCTACCGTGGATGGACGAATAACATTGAGCGCCACAAAAAAGTAGTGAAATTTGCTTACCCGGTGTGGTTGTACGTGGCTTCGACGGGTGTCATGGTGTATTTATTCATGCAACCCTATTATTGATGCGTAAAATCTCCCTAATCCTATTTTTTCTTCTCGCCATCCCTTTTGTTGCGGATGCACAGTGCAGTATGTGTAAAGCAGTGGCTGAATCTGCGAACGATGGAGGTTTTGGGGCTGGTTTGAACTATGGAATCATGTATTTGATGCTGTTTCCATATTTGATTATCAGCGGCATTGCGTACCGCTTATACCGCGCTAAAAAAGCCGCTAAATAGGTCGTATCTTCGGGTAGACCGCCAACCCTTAGATGATGAAAAAAATCCTGTCTTTCTTTTTCCTGGTTTGTGCCATTCAATTGAATGCGCAACAAGTTTGGTCACTTAGTGCTTGTATCGAGCATGCAGAGGCCAATAATTTGGACATTCAAAGAGGAAAGAACAATATGCTCCTTGCTGAGATCAACGAAGATCAGAGCAAATTGGCCTTCTTACCCACGCTAAATCTTAACGGAGGGTATTATTGGAATTTTGGTTTGACTATCGATCCTATTACGAACACTCGTAAGCCAGGGTCTCGTCAGACGTTGGGTTCGACGGCATCGAGTAATTGGACCCTGTTTAATGGGGGAAGGAATTTGTACCAACTCCAGCAAGCACGGATGAATGCCATGGCAGCGATGTACCAGCAAATGGAATTGGCCAATAATGTGTACCTCAACATTGCTTCATCTTACTTACAGATTCTGGTGAACCAGCAGCTGCTTGAGGTAGCGGACGGTCAACTCAATGCTTCGGCTCAAAGTTTGAAGCGCACGGAAATCCTTTTCGAGAATGGCGCTATCTCAAAGGACAACTATCTACAAAGCCTTGCCCAGGTTAGAACCGATGAAGGGAATAAAATCAGTGCCGAGAATGCATTGTTGTTGAGCAAGTTGATGTTGTACCAGATGTTACAATTGGACACACCTTTTGATAAGTTCGATATCCTTGTACCTGAAGTGGACCTTACTGCTGCAGCGATGGCTGGGTACCAGCGCGACGAACTTTTGGAAAGCGCAGTGGAGAAACAGCCTTCGGTTCAAATGGCAACCTCCAATGTTAGTAGTGCCAACTATGGGGTTAAACTCGCCCAAAGTGGACGTGTACCTTCGGTAGCGTTTTCGGCGCAGTTGAATTCCAACTACGTACAGGGATTACCATATTTCACAGAGTATTATACCTTGACGACCTACACCTTGGTTGAGAATCCATTGACAGGGTCCATCGATCAAGTTCCGCAAGAAATCAATGTCCCGAACCCAAATAGTCAAACGGCTTATACGGTAGCGAATCAGCTCTTAGACAACCGAAACCAATTCCTTGGAGTTGGCGTGCAGATACCGTTGTTTAATGGCGGACAAACCCACAGTGCGGTGCAGCGTGCCAAAATACAATTGGACAATGCCCTTATAGAACAAGCACAAGCCGAGCTCAATGTTCGTCAAACTATTGAGCGTGCCTATTTGGACGCAACAGGAGCGCTTGCCATTTATGAAGCATCAAAAACTTCTGCAGAAGCTTCTGAAGTAGCCTTGGAGAATGCTCAGGTGAATTTCGAAACCGGTACAATTAGTGCCTTTGATTACAGCCTGAGTAAAAACCAATTCCTTGCTGCCAAAAGCCGCGAGATTCAATCTAAGTTTGATTACCTATTTAAGGTAAAAGTCCTTGAATTCTACCTGTTCAATCAAATCACCTTATAATTCCAGCTCATGAAAATCAACTATAAAATTTGGGTTCCTGTTGCAATCGTTTTGATCGGAGGATTGATCCTGGCCAAGAAAAAAGGTTGGATAGGAGGAAATAGCAACGCCATAGAAGTTGAAATAGGATATGCACACAAACGCATGGTGGTAGAAACGGTAACGGCCAGCGGAAAAATTCAGCCGGAAGTCGAGGTGAAAATGAGTCCTGAGGTAAGCGGAGAAATCATTGAGGTCAATGTAGTGGAAGGCCAACAAGTAAAGGAGGGAGATGTGCTCATTCGCATCAATCCTGATATCTATGAAAGCGCTATCACTCGTGCACGCGCAGCCGTAAATAGTGCGAAATCAACTCTAGCCCAGAGTAAAGCGGGATTGATTGAAGCAGAAAAATTATGGAAACGCAATCAAATTTTGTTTGCCAGCGGGGCGATTGCGGAACAAGAATACGATGCTGCTCAGCGGGCAATTTCGGTCAGTGAACTGCAAGAGGAGGCCTCAAGATATCAGCTACAAAGTGCAGAAGCTAATCTTGACGAAGCTTACAAGAATTTAAAACGCACAACAATCATTGCTCCCATCGATGGGACAATTAGCCAGCTCAATGTAGAGTTGGGAGAGCGGGTCGTCGGTACGGCTACCATGACTGGGACTGAAATGTTGCGGATTGCTAATTTAAATGCCATGGAGGTCTTAGTTGAGGTCAATGAAAACGACATCGTGAAGGTTACCATGGGTGATACCGCAAATATTGAAATAGATGCCTTTTTAGGTGAGTCATTTACCGGGGTGGTTAGTGAAATAGCCAATAGTGCTAAGCTAGCGTTGGGCGGAACAGCTGATCAAGTCACAAATTTTGAAGTTAAAATTCGCATTTTAAATGCGTCATATGAGGGACTTGTGGCTCAATACGGCTCACATCCATTCCGCCCGGGAATGACAGCGACAGTAGATATCATAACAAATAAAGTTAAAGATGCCTTGGTAGTACCCATTCAGGCTGTAGGTGTGCGAAAGGACACCAGTGAACAAGCCCGTATGATTGATGAGGCAATGACGGATGCGAACGAAAAGTTTGAGGTAGTCTTCTTGCCAGAAGGCACTAAAGTAGATTTAAAAGTGGTGAATAGCGGGATACAAGACGATGAGTTCATAATGGTCGATGGTATACAAGATTCAACCCGAATTGTTATTGGTCCTTATAGTGCGGTGAGTAAAGATCTACTCAAGGGCGCCAGCATCAAAGAGAAAAAATAAACACATGCTCCTCGGCATTGAGACATCAACTAAAAACTGCAGCATTGCCCTGTTTAAAGATGGCGTGCAGCTTGGTGCCCACGATGAGCGAGGCGATAGGTTCGTGCACGGCGAACGTTTGCATGTGATGATTCAGGAGCTGCTGCATAAGCACGGGGCCATTCCAAAAGACTTATCGGGTGTTATTGTAGGCGAAGGCCCAGGCTCCTATACCGGCTTGAGAATAGGAACTAGTACAGCCAAAGGATTGGCCTTTGCGTTGAATATTCCTATGTACGCCGTTCCTACGCTTAGATGTTTCGATTTCAGCTCTTTTGAGTCCAATTATTGTATCTCAGTCCTGGATGCCCGACGAGATGAAGTCTTTGCCCAAGTGTGGCATAACGCTTCAGGAGGTTTCGAGGCCAGTGGCGTTATTGAAGCGGTCATTGTCGATGCAAAGTCATGGGATTACTTGCGCGGGGAAAGTGTTACCGTAATAGGCGATTGCGCCGAGAAAATGGCGGAACTATTAGCGCCTTTACCAGCGCATTGGACCATCGCACCTTCGGTGTTTCCATCGGCAAGTGCGATGCATACCTTCCTGGGGCCAAATCTTGCGCCCGTCGACACTGCTTATTTCGAGCCTTTCTATTTGAAAGACTTTGTCGCGGAAAAATCGAAAAAGAAATACTTGTAATTACCGCGCTGGGCAGTGGAGCAGGTGGTCGTTCACCATGCCCGTTGCTTGCATGTGGGCATATACCACCGTGGGTCCTACAAACTTAAACCCGAGCTGTTTCAAATCCTTGGAAATCTGTTCTGCCAGCGGTGTACTCGGCGGCAATTCCTTCAAGCTCTGCCATTGGTTACAAATGGGCTTACCATTCACATAGTTCCAAAAGAACTCTACCAAGTTGGTGCCACTCTCGTGCATGCGCTGAACACATTGTGCATTGTGCACGGCTGCCCGAATCTTGGCTTGATTTCGGATGATCGCGGGATTTTGCAGTGCTGATTGAATCTCATCTTCGTTCATAGCGGCGACTCGGTCCACCTCAAAGCCATGGAACACCTCTCGGAACGATTCACGTTTGCGCAACACCGTAATCCAACTCAAGCCGGCTTGGAAGGTCTCCAAGAGCAAGAATTCAAACATTTGTTGTTCGTCGCGCAGGGGTTTGCCCCATTCCTGGTCATGGTAGCGCTCGTACAATTCGCTGCCCAAGCACCATTCGCACTTGCCCTCTAACCTTTCCATTGCGATAATGCTTCTTTGGTGGAGGTGGTGGGCAGTCCACAAGCGTTGTTCTGGCACCAATAAAACTGCATCTTATCGGATTGGAAGCGCCCTTTGAAAATGCTCTCGTCACGGGTGTGGTCGCTCCAGAATAGTTGTGCTAAAGGAGGATAATGCGTTACGGCTAAGGCTTCGGCGGATGCTTTTGCTTCTGGGCCACAGATTACCATTTCGTGGTGACCATAAGCTTCCTGCAAGGCCAGGGAGAGCCAGTGGGAATAATTGGGCCCAAATCGAAATACCTTTTCGTGGATTCCGCGCAGTGCATCACTGGCCCACTTTGAATAGTTTGGGGTGCCGGTAATCGCGCCGAGCCTAGCGAAGAAGTGAGCGCAAAGCGCATTCGCACTCGGGATGACATTGTCCTCCACTTCTATGTGCTGTTCCCAGGCTTCTTTTACACCTCGAGCGTACGACCTAAATGCTATGCCTTCCGCAGGGGGAAATAGTTCTACAATGTCTTGGGCCAAGGTGAGGGCACGTTTCAAATATTTTGCATCAGATTGGACGCTAAAAAGATCCAACAAGGCGAGCCCCAAGGTACTGTAGTCGTCCAAATACCCTTCGCCACTAGGCTGGTCGATGAATTGATGGTGCAACCCCTGATCGGTGTAGGTGAGGGTCCATAATTGCTCTAATAATTGGGCTGCTGCACGATCGAATCCCTCATGCGGCAATGCCCAGTGTGCCTGCGCTAATCCGCTTACAAGAAGTGCATTCCAGCTTACGATGGCCTTTGGGTCAAGGGCGGGCTTTGGATGGCTTTGTTCACGCGCTCCGCTGGCCTTTTCGAGTGCATCGAACCATTGGGTTTTCAAGGCGTTGAGGTCTTTTATACTGAGCGCGAATTTGGCGCAAAATTCCTCGTCGGATAGGGGGCGGTGCAGGATGTATTTTCCTTCCCAGGCCGAATGTGGACCTAGGTCGAAGTACTCTCGGAAGTGCTCTTGCTCCCAAAGTTTTTCAGTCACCAATTCCTCTTTGCTCCAAGTATAAAATCCACCTTCTTCTCGAGAGGATTCCAGGGTAGGGGAATCTGCATCTAAGGCAGCTCCGAACAACCCGCAGGGCAAGGTCATGTGTTTTTGCAAGAAGGACCAAGTTTGGCGTAGGATATGGGCATAGTGTTCGCTGGGGCGATGGCGTTGTGCCAAGGCAAAAAGCTGAAGCAATTGGCCGTTGTCGTACAGCATTTTCTCGAAGTGGGGGACCTTCCAAAATCGGTCCGTAGCATACCTCGTAAATCCACCGTGCACACTATCGTACAATCCGCCATACGACATGCGCTCGAGCGTGTGATGCACATAATCCAACACTGCGGACTGACCGGTAACAATGCCGTATTGCAGGAGGTATTGGTAGTTCGTGGGCATCGGGAATTTCGGCGCCCTATTGTTTCCGCCCCAGTTCGGATCCCAACTCCGCATCCAAGGCACGAGAACATCTTCGAGGTCTGAAGGGGTAAAGGTGTTGGCCACAGCATTTTTATGCACTGCGACCAATTCTTTTAAGCCTTCCTGCATCTTGGCCCCATAGGAAAGCACGGTCTCGCGATCCTCGCGCCATAATTGGGCAATCTGCTCCAATGCTGCACTCCAATCCGCTTTTGAAAAATAGGTGCCGCCCCAAACCGGTGTACCATCAGGTAAGGCAATGACGTTCAAAGGCCAACCGCCTTGGCCGGTCATCAGTTGTACGGCGGACATGTAGCGCGCATCCAAATCTGGGCGCTCCTCTCGGTCAACCTTAATGCTCACATAATGGGCATTCATCAACGACGCTACCGAGCCATCTTCAAAGCTCTCGTGCTCCATCACATGGCACCAATGGCAACTAGAGTAGCCTATGGAAATCAAAACTAATTTATCCTTTAGCTGGGCTTCGTCCAACACGTCCTGCGACCACTGTTTCCAATGCACAGGATTTTCCGCGTGTTGTTGCAAGTACAGACTCTTGCTGAGGTGAAGCTTGTTGGACATTTCCTTACTTCATTTGATTCACGTAGTTGTGGTAGAAGTAAGGGATGGTTTCAATGCCTTTGAAGTAGTTGAATACGCCGTAGTGCTCGTTAGGGCTATGAATGGCATCACTATCTAACCCGAAGCCCATCAAGATGCTCTTCGCACCTAAAATTTGTTCGAATAAGGCAACAATTGGGATAGAGCCACCGCTTCTCACCGGCAGTGCGGGCTTTCCAAATGTTATTTCGTACGCCGCCGAAGCACTTTGGTATGCTGGATCCGTAGATTGTGTCACATAAGGTAAACCGCCGTGGTGAGGCGTTACTTTCACACTCACACTCGCTGGAGCGATATTGATAAAATGCTGGGTAAACTTCTCCGTAATGGCATCCGGATCTTGACCCGGCACCAAACGCATGGAAATTTTAGCATAGGCCTTGGAAGGAATGACCGTTTTGGCGCCTTCGCCAATGTATCCGCCCCAAATACCGTTCACGTCCAAGGTTGGACGAATGCTCGTTCGCTCTGGCGTTGAATATCCTTCTTCGCCCCACACATCTGTGATGCCGATGGACTTCTTGAAGGCCTCTTGGCTGAACGGTGCTTGTGCCATCAAGGCACGCTCTTCGTCCGAAACGATCTCCACACCGTCGTAGAACCCTTCCACGGTGATTTCGCCTTTCTCGTTTTGCAGACTGGCTACCATTTGAGTTAAAATATTAATCGGATTCGCCACTGCTCCCCCGTACAACCCAGAATGCAAGTCACGGTTCGGACCGGTAACCTCAACCTCCACATAACTCAAGCCTCTAAGACCTGTAGTGATGGATGGGGTATCATTGGCAATCATGCCTGTATCCGAAATGAGGATGGTATCGCAAGCGAGCATGTCTTTGTGCTCGGAGAGGAACGGGCCTAGATTCGAGGAACCCACTTCTTCCTCACCCTCGATCATGAATTTCACATTACAAGGCACGCCGCCTTCGGCTTGAAGAATCTCAAATGCCTTAAGGTGCATGAACATCTGTCCTTTATCGTCACAGGCGCCACGGGCGAAAATGGCCCCTTCCGGGTGAATATCTGTAGCCTTGATAATGGGGTCGAACGGATCATTGTCCCAAAGCTCTATAGGATCGGCCGGCTGGACATCGTAATGGCCATAGACCAATACGGTCGGCAAGGCAGGGTCGACTAAGAAATCACCATAGACAATTGGATGGCCCTTGGTGGGGTAAATATTGACGTTTTGAATGCCCAAATCTTTCATGTGAGTAGCTATGTGCTCGGCACATAGGGCCACTTGATCATTATAGGCGGGATCCGCTGAAATAGAGGGGATGCGCAAAAGTTCAAAGAGTTCATGTAGCATGCGTTCTTTGTGCGTATCGATAAATGATTTGGGGTTCATAGTGGATTAATTTTTTGGGTTCTCCTCAAAGGTAAGACCTACATTTAAATTCCTATATTCGGACATGCGCAAATTCCTACTAGCCATAGCATTGTGTACAGCCGGCCTATTGACCGCTCAGCCCAGTATGACAGTGAGCACCAACGGGACTCATAAAAACCCATACTGGATGGCTTCCAACGTGCTGGTAGACTCCAATCTTTCAGTGTTTAATATGGGACAAAATGGGTTCAACCTAACCCAGCCGAACACGACACAAATAGGCTATTTCCAAGCGAACGACACAACTTTCCCTGTGCAATCAGGAATTGTAATGGTAGCTGCGCAACAAAGCTCGGATGTTATCGCGAGCAGCCCCGGAACGGGAAACAACACGACATTTACAGATAGCGAATTGGCTGGTGTATTGAGCCAACTAGGAAGTACGGGCTATGCGATCAAGGACATGGTGAGTATTGAGTTCAGCTTCATCGCACAATCGGACTCTATAAAATTCAACTACTGCTTCGGCTCTCACGAATACGACGGATATACCTGTAGTAACTTCAACGACGTGTTCGGTTTCTTCCTTGAAGGACCCTATATCGACGGGGTGAGTGCTCCGACAAACGGATCTATTGTCAAGAACATTGCGACCATTCCTGGAACGACGGTGCCCATTGCAGTAAATACCATTAATTCAGGAAGCCCGTCGGGTAGCTACCCCGCATCGAACTGTTCTTCTGCTAACCCGAACTTCGTCGCTCATAGTGCGTACTACAACAGTTCCAATGGTTCCATTGTGACCTTAGACGGATATACGGACAAATTCACGGCGCAAGCCCAAGTGCAATGTGGAGGATGGTATACGATTCGCTTGAAACTTGCAAATGTGAGTGATGCGGCTTTGAGCTCAGCCGTGTTCCTAGAGGAGAATTCATTGAAAGGACCGGAGATTGCTTTTGCCCAGAACAACAACGTGGGCAATTCCTTTACGGATTCACTACTGGTAGAGGGCTGTAACAAAAATGAAATCATCTTCTCGCGCACAACAAACTTGGGCATAGAAATGAAGATTCCAATCTATGTTGATACTGTCTTAAGTACTGCGGTGGAAGGCGTTGATTTCTCCATGTTGCCGGATACTATTACTCTCGATCCTTATGAAACCGCGGATACTTTGGAGTTTTGGGTATACGACGATAATGTGGTAGAGGCGAATGAGGCGCTGGTGATCGTACAAGATTACGTGTACACGGATTGCTACAACTATCCGGTGCACCGCTTTGAATATTACTTGCGCGACAAGGACACCCTCAACGGGACGCTCACGTTGAATGCACCAACGGATACCGTCAACTGTCCGGGAGATAGCGTGGAACTGATCACGACGAACATTACCTACGAAGGGAGTTACGACGGCTTCTGGCTAAACGACAGTGCCTTTGTGCCTTCTCGTTGGGTCCAAGTAGATGGCGATAGCACCTTTACCTACATCATGTTCGATGAGTGTGGGGATACGATGATTTTTGAGCAGAACATGTACCTGAAGCCTTACGAGCCTATGGTGTATGAGCAGGATACCATCCGTGTATGTCCAGGCGATTCCGCATGGCTGAGTCCTGTGTATTACGGCGGTCAAGATCCATTGACCTTCTACTGGCTCGATAACTTGACCCAAAACAACCCTCGTTCCATTTTACCTTGGACGGACACCACCTATGTGCCTTTTAGTGTGTCGGACGGCTGTCAGGTGTCACTGATCGATAGTGCCTTGGCAATCAATATGCCTCGACCTAAGGCAGGGTTCAACTACATGAATGATCCATATGTGCCTCTTCGTGTAGCCTTTGATGAGAAGGCTCAAAATGAGGTGAGCTGGACGTGGTATTTGGATTCTACGGTAATCACGGGCGAAAGTTTTGAGTATGACTTCTCCCGTCCAGGAGATTATGAGGTCACCCAGGTAGTGACCAGTGATTTCGGTTGTATCGATAGCATTACGCTGATCGTCGCGGTGGAAACAGATTTCTATTTATACATCCCTACGGCCTTCTCTCCAAATAATGATGGGGTCAATGATTGCTACGAGATCAAAGGGGTAGGGTTTGAAGCCATCGATTTCCAGGTATACGACCGCTGGGGCAATGTAGTATATGCTTCTACCGACGAAAACGACTGTTGGGACGGGACCTTCAACGGTGGAGCCTTACCGACGGGCGCCTACTCATGGAAACTACTCGTTCGATTACCGTTTGATGAGATTGCCATGAAGGAAGGCATACTCACCATTCTCAAATAAGTTTAAAGAAAGGGAATAGTCAAGATTCCTATTACCAGGACCACTTTGTAGCACAAGTGGGCCCAGCGCAGTCCTCGTATTCCTTTGGCTTTTAAGGTTAGGGTATTTGCTAGACTAAGAAGCAACAGCATCATGATAATGCCCAATTTCGCGTAAGGATCAAAAATATCATGAGTGAAGAATGCAGGAATCCATGCTATGGCACTACTTATGAGGAGCGCCAGTCGCACTTGGTCGCCCCCAAATTCGCTAACTGCAGTGGTTTTTCCCATGACCACATCCCCCTTGACCATCAACAAATCCTTAAGTAGCTCTCTCGCGAAAAGCGTAAGTCCTATAAGCCCCCCGAAGGCGAGTGTGTGAAGGCTCAGGAACTCGTGGTAGACACTGATTCCGAAAAAAGGCAATAGTCCTATGAAAGAGGCGCTCATATGACCAATCAAAGGAGTTTTTCTCAGCTTATGGCTGTAAAACCAAAGAAGAAAAGCGTAAAAGGTATAGAAAATCAAACCTCTCCAGCTTACTGCGGATGCCATCAGTAATCCAAGGAATAATGCGCCTATTGAAATGCGCAAAGAAGTTGCACGACTGACAAGTTGTTCGAAGGCTGTTTGATTGGGTCGGTTCATTGCATCAGTTTCTAAATCATAGAAGCTGTTGATCAAAAAACCAAAAACCAGTATTAAAGCAGCAGACCAGATGGTTAAGTGAGTACCTACATCAAATAATACATTCCGCCAATCATCTATTGGTTCAAAAACGAAGAATGCAGCCATGTATTGACCAATAAGGAGTAATAACACGTTGTACCAACGGATTTGGCTGAGTAAGGCTAGAATTTTAAGGAGAGTGGAACGACGTTTCGGCTGTGTTGTCAAAACTTGTACACGACTTCAGGGGAAAACCCTTCAAATTTAGACTTTACCTTATCGTAATCACGGGTAAAGCCCATGACAAAACCACCACCACCTGAGCCACAGAGCTTGAGGTAATATTCTTCGCTCTCTAATCCTTCACGCCATAGGTCGTGGAACCCTTGTGGAATCATAGGATCGAAGTTGTCGAGAACCAGGGCACTTAACTTTTTTAAGTTGTTGAATAATGGGGTGCGGTCGCCGTTTACGAATGCTTTGATGCAAGCGTCGTTGTATTTTATGAATTGGTTCTTCAGCATATTGCGGAAGCCCTCTTCCTTGAGTTTCTCCATGAAGATTTCTACCATGGGCTGGGTCTCGCCAGGTGCACCGCTGTTCAACAAGAACACCGCGCCTGAGCCTTCTGCCAACGAAGCGGGAAGCTCAATAGTACCTAGGTTGTCCTTGCTTTTGATCAACAAGGGCAGGCCGAGGTAACAAATGGTAGGGTCAATACCACTGCTTTTGCCGTGGAAGTAGCTTTCCATCCAGCTGAAAATCTGCTTAAGGGCTTTGATGTCCTTCGCTTTTTCAGGGTTGGCAGAGATCTTATTGGTGCAGTAACGGTCGTAAATGGCCGCCACCAAGGCACCGGAAGAACCTACACCAAAACCTTGTGGAATAGAGGAATCGAAGAATAGTCCGCCGTTAAGATCGGCATCGAAGGCTCTAAAGTCAAAGTCGCACGGTGCGTCTTCAGATTTAAGGTACTCTACGTATTTGCAAAGGTTGGCATTGCTTTTCTCCTGTACCGCATCTTGTTCTGTAGCGAACTGGAACGCGCCCTTATAATAGGTGTGCGGAATCGATAGGCCCATGCTGTTCCCAATGATTCCGTACTCTCCAAAGAGTAGCACTTTACCGTAAAAGAGCGGATTCTTTTCCATTTATAGCTGTTTAGGTCCTTGACCAACTTCGTCACATAGGTAACTCCCGTCCTTACAAAAAGTTCGTAAGTCACTGTCTATGAACTGCAAAATTACGTTTTTATGCGATTTTGGGTACAACAAATGCACATTTGCCCCGGCATCTAAGGTAAAATACAATGGATTGCCGGTGTTTTCGCGGAATGCCCAAATAGCCTCGATGACCTTGAGGGTATTCGGCTTCATTAGGATAAAATAGGGACGAGAGCTCATCATCATGGCGTGCAGCGTCAAGGCTTCACTTTCTACGATGGCCCCAAACCCTTGAATATCTCCAGTTCGCATGCAGGTCAGAAGCTCTGCTTGGTTGGTGTGGGCTTGGGCGAAACGTGCCTCTGCATACGCGTGGCCTTCCATCAAGCCGTGACCTACAGTAGAACTCACGACTTTTTCGCCTTTATCTACCAATAGGATGGTGTCCTGGAAGGTGGTGAATACTTCGGCGACATCGTCGTAGGCAACGGCCCATCGGTCGTGGCTTCCTTGGATATCTTGGTGCGTTCCCCAGGCGGCCAATGGGCCAAAAACGCTTCGTGATCCAGACCCGGATCCTAATCTTGCGGCTTCGCTGGCCTCTTGGAAGAAGTCTGAAACGGGCAGTCCCAATACTTGTTTCACGCTCATTAAACACAAGGCTAAAGCGCTCATGCCCGAGGCAGAGGAGGCAATGCCGGAGCTGTGTGGGAAGCTATTGGAGGTGTGAATTTCCAAATCAAGGGTGCTGGCAAAGGGAAATTGCTCGGCAGTTCGTTCGAGGAACGTCTTGATTTTTGGCAGGAAACTCGGGGTGGAAACGCCTTCGAGATAAACTTCTATTTGGCCAGTTCCCGGCGCGTACTTCAGCGTCGTGGTTGTGGCCGCTGCACTTAGGGTAAAGCTTATAGAAGGATTGGCCGGTATTTGGACCGGGTATTTGCCCCAGTATTTCACCAGCGCAATATTAGAAGGGCTTTTCCAGGTTACTTCTTTCATTATTCGAAGCTCACGCCGCTGACTTCATTGGCGCGATCAATTTTCTTGATCAACCCCTGCAAGGTTTTTCCTGGACCGCATTCTACGAAATGTGTGGCGCCGTCGGCCATCATCTCCTGAACACTTTGGGTCCATTTTACTGGAGCAGTTAATTGGTCGATCAAATTCTTTTTAATCTCTGTTGGGTTTTGCACTGCTTCAGCAACGCTGTTCTGGTACACAGGGCACACTGGAGTATCAATGTCCGTTGCTTCGATAGCGGCGGCTAATTCTGCTCTAGCAGGCTCCATCAATGGGCTGTGGAAAGCTCCGCCCACTGGTAGTACCAAGGCACGACGCGCACCAGCTTCGGTAGCTTTTGTACAAGCGGCCTCCACGGTACTGATCGTACCCGAGATCACTAACTGCCCAGGACAGTTATAGTTCGCGGCCACGACTACACCGTCGATATCGGTGCAAATATTTTCGACTACTTCATCGTCGAGGCCCAAGATTGCGGCCATCGTGGATGGATTCTGCTCACAGGCTTTTTGCATCGCCATGGCACGCTTGCTTACCAAGGTTAAGGCATCCGTGAAGCTCAATGCTCCTGCAGCACAAAGGGCTGAAAACTCACCCAAGCTGTGGCCTGCGACCATATCTGGCTGGAAATCGTTGCCCAACAGTTTTGCCATAATTACGCTCATGGTAAAGATGGCCGGTTGGGTTACTTTGGTTTGCTTGAGCTCTTCTTCCGTTCCTTCGAACATGATTTTGCTCAATTCAAAACCTAGCACTCGGTCTGCGGTGTCGAACAGCTCGCGTGCTTCTTTGTGGTTGTCGTACAAGTCTTTTCCCATTCCTGGGTACTGGGCGCCTTGGCCCGGAAATACATAGGCTTTGCTCATTCTCCGTAGTATTCTATGATGTTATTATGTGTTTCGGCTAATTGGATTTTGTGCATCTCCGCCCCGTGTTCAGCAACTTTCGGTTCGAGGATCTTCCAAAATTCATAGGCAATAATCTCTGCAGTGGGCTGCTTGCCCTCCATGAAGTCGATATCTAAATTCAGGTTTTTGTGGTCGACCACATCGATGATGTGCTCGCGAATGATCTGTTTGAGGTCGAAAAGGTTCATCACGAATCCTGTTTCAGGATCGATTTCCCCGCGAACGGTCACCTCCAGTTCGAAGTTGTGGCCGTGGTAGTTCTCGTTTGAACATTTGCCGAAGACCTTTTTATTCGTCGCGGCGTCCCATTTATCATTCCACAATTTGTGCGCTGCACAGAAGTGTTCTTTACGCTTGATGTAAATCATGCTGGTAAAAGTTTAGGCAAAGATACGATGGGTGAAGTTCTCATAGGGTATTCGCGCTATGAAGTTGCCCCCAATCTGAGTGTTGCAGGTAGAAGTCCTTGGCGGCTAGTTGTAAATCCCCGTACATCTCTATAAACCACGGTTCGAACAAGTCTATTTCTCCTGCAAGGGCGTTGTTGAAGTAGTGCGCAAAAGCTTCCCCACCACGATGTCTGTAGGCAATGCCTGAGGCAGCGCGCGCCAGGCCTTCGACGCTTCGGTAGGACAGGAGCCAATTTTCCCGAAGCAGGTGCGGCGCCATGTGTGCTGCTCGCCCGACCAGGAGATGTTGGTGGACAGCAATATCGTCCAAGCATATTTGAATGAATTCCGCTGCGGTAGGCGCGGGGCGTTGTTGGGTCCAATTCCAGTGGCGGTGCAAAAAGAAATCTCCCATCAAGTCTAGCGCCACCGGAGCGTATTTCCCCACTTTAGGGTAGAGTAGCTTCTTGGTCGTTAGACTTAGTGGGTGCGCATCCGCGAATTGGTCAATGAAGCGGTGGAGGTCGATGCCGAGCCTTTGGGCTGGGGAGGAACCTTCCCGCCAACCTTGGCCTTTGAAGCCATCTGCGGTGAAATTAAAAACCCGAACCTCGGAGAGGTTCGGGCTTAAATGTAAATGCGCTAAGAAGTTCAAAGCGTAGTGTTTACGCCTCAGTCACGACGAAGTCAAAGGACTCCATCACAGGGTTGATGAGGAGCTTTTCGCTCGCTTCTTTCACCATTGCCTCTGCAGCTTCCTTCGAATCTGCCTCTACCTCTAGGGTAATGTGCTTGCCAATTCTCACATTGGTCAATGCTTCCAATCCGATGTTTTTAAGGTTTGCACCTACGGTTTTTCCTTGAGGATCTAAAAGTGCCTTTAGCGGCATCACGTCGATTTCAGCAGTGAATTTCATCGTTGAGTTTTTATGGGTCTTATGCCTTGCTTTTCAGAGCGAAGGCGCTAATAATTGGTAGCAAAAATACGACAATTGAGATGCTCAGTGCACCAAAAAAAGGAATCATTACTGCTAAAATTCCAACAAGTGAGAATTGCCCTATTTTACGACGTGTATCGCCGCCGCCTTTGAGGCTAAGTACTTGGAATGAAGCGTTTTGCCAGTAGATGGCATAGAAGGCAATAGAGACCAGTGCTATGTGCCATATTAACAATTGAGAGCCTTCCAATGCCATGATCCATTCCCAATTGTCCCAACGTCCCATCCAGGACCACAGACCGAGCGCGAATAAGGCATTTGCAGGGGTCGGCATTCCGACAAAATCTTTTCCTCCGTCCTCACGAAGGTTAAATACCGCTAGGCGATAGACGCTGGCGGCCGTTACGCTTGCGCCCACGAGCATGGACCAGGGTTGCGGTACCTTGGCATAATCGGCCAAAATACTGGACCAAAGAAATCCAGAGGTTGCCCCAAAAGAAATGGCATCGGCTAGGGAATCAAGTTGTTTGCCTAGTTCGGAAGAGGCTCCCACTTTTCGAGCCGTCCAGCCGTCCAGCAAATCAAATAATGCAGCTGCAATGAGTGCTATGACAAGACCTGTATTGCTCGCGTTGACGATGAAGTAAATGGCCATCATCCCGCAAATTGCGTTCGCGAGTGTTAAAAGATTCGGAATGTGTTTCATGCCCTGCAAAGATGCATTATTTTGGCACTATGTCTCAACTACGCCCTTGGTCGGATTGGAAAATGATGTTGGCAGCGACAGTTTTATTAGTCGCTGCTTGGAATGTCCCAGTGTTGGGGGTATTGATCATACCCGCTTTCGTGCTGTTGTTGGAATTGGCCCACCGTCCCGGACGAAAGTTTCTAAAGCTATATGGGGTCATGGCACTGTGGAATGCGGCTACTACCTATTGGATAGCTAATGCACACCCTTTAGGAGTTATTGCGACAGTATTTATCAATGGCGCCTTGATGGCGGCGGCCGTGTGGCTGGGGGTACGTTCTTCCATCCTTTGGCGGAAGTTCCCACAAATAGAAAGGTTCAGCCTATTGGCGTATTTGCCGGTCGTTTCAAGCTGGATTGCCTTTGAAAAGTTGCACGACCACTGGGGATTGGCCTTTCCTTGGCTAAATCTGGGCAACACGTTTAATGGCACTCCTATTTTCGTCCAATGGTACAAATGGCTCGGTGCCACCGGCGGAACGCTTTGGGTTCTTGTGGTTGCTATGGCCGTTTTTGAATGGCAGCGTGGCAGATGGAGAAAAGACCGTCCACTACTGCTGTTCTTAGTACCCCTGCTGACTAGCATTACCCTTTGGTCCTTACCGCATTCATCGAAGCCAAGTGCTTGGATTAAAGTGGCCGTAGTGCAGCCAAATATCAACGCATATACAGAGAAATGGGAACTGCCTGAAGGCGAGCAAATCGAAAAAGTCCGCCGACTATTGAAAACCCATCTCGGTGACCAGCAGGTCGACCTCATTGTCCTCCCGGAAACGTTCTTGCCGAAGGCGCGTCAGGAATCTACCTACGGCTATTCTCCTATGGATCGCAAGTTGCACCAGGTCCTGGATACCTATGGTGATGCGGCGATTTTCGGAGCGACGACCTACGACTTTCAAGATGCCCCAAATGCCTACAACAGGCCTATGGGCAATCGATACTATACCTTGTACAACACGGCTTTATTCCGCACGCTAGGCATGCCAAATGCCGCTTTATACCACAAAGGGAAACTCGTGGTAGGCGGGGAGACCATGCCGTTTGTTCAACTGCTCAAACCGTATCTGGGCGACTGGGCGATCGAACTTGGGGGTACTTCCGGTACGCTAGGAATTTCGCAGGAACGCACCGTTTTTGACAATGGGAAAGGGCTGAAATTGGGCCCAATTATTTGCTGGGAAAACGAATTCTCCGACTATACCACCGACTATACTAAACAAGGTGCGAATCTATTGGCCGTCATTACTAACGACGGATGGTGGGGCAATACTCAAGGCCATGTGCAGCACATGCGCTTCTCAGGATTGCGCGCCATCGAAAACGGCAGGTGGATCGTGCGCAGCGCCAACACAGGCATCAGTTGCGTCATTGATCAAAAAGGCGGCGTTCACGAGCCCTTGGGTTGGGAAGAAGAAGGCGTGATCGTCATGGAAGTTCCATTGCTCGAAGGCCGAACCTTATACAGCCGAACAGGGGACTGGATCGGCCAATTCATGGTCCTACTCTTCGCCCTCAATCTCGGTGTACTTCTATTTAGTAGATTTTTCCGATTAAAGCCGAGGTAAGCAACGCCCCGTATGTACCTTTGCTTAGAATTAAACATCATTTTATGAGTTCTTACGACGTCGTTGTCATTGGTTCAGGTCCTGGTGGTTATGTAAGCGCCATTCGTTGTGCACAGCTAGGAATGAAAACAGCCTTGGTAGAGAAATACGCTACTTTGGGCGGTACCTGCCTAAACGTTGGATGTATTCCATCAAAAGCCTTGTTGGACTCTTCGGAGCACTACCACATGGCGGCCCATTCATTCGAAGATCACGGTATTGTGGTAAACCCACCGACCATTGATTTTGGCAAGATGATGGAGCGAAAAGCCGGAGTAGTGAGCACTACGTGCGACGGTATCGATTACTTGATGAAAAAGAACAACATCGATGTGCTTCGCGGCTTCGGTTCTCTAGTGGACGCCAACACGGTAAAGGTGGCTGGCGAAAGCACCACTCAGGTCAGTGCGAAAAATATCATCCTTGCAACGGGTTCAAAACCTATTGAGTTACCGTTTGCAAAATTTGATAAAGAGCGCATCATCAGCTCAACCGAAGCATTGAGCCTTAAGGAAATTCCAAAGCACATGATCGTGATTGGTGGTGGCGTTATTGGATTGGAGCTAGGTTCTGTATACAAGCGCCTTGGCGCTGAGGTAACGGTGGTAGAATATGCGCCAAGCATTATCCCTACTATGGATGGCGCCTTAGGCAAAGAGCTGCAGCGCAGCTTGAAAAAGTTGGGCATGAAGTTCAGCTTGAGTACGAAGGTTAGTGAAGTAAGCCGTGATGGTGATGTGGTTACGGTGAAAGGAACCGACAAAAAAGGCAACGAAGTGACCTTCGAAGGAGATTACTGTTTGGTTGCTGTAGGTCGTCGTGCTTACACGGATAACCTCGGGTTGGAAAATGTAGGTATTGCTTCGGACGACCGCGGCCGTATCGAGACCAATGCACATTTGCAAACCTCAGTTTCGAATATCTACGCCATTGGTGATGTCGTAAAAGGAGCGATGTTGGCGCACAAAGCGGAGGAAGAAGGCGTATTTGTAGCCGAAACCTTGGCTGGACAGAAGCCGCATATTAATCACGACCTGATCCCAGGTATCGTTTATACTTGGCCGGAAGTAGCTGCTGTAGGTAAAACAGAAGAGGAATTGAAAGCAGCAGGTGTAGCTTACAAATCTGGTAGCTTCCCAATGCGTGCCTTGGGACGTTCACGTGCCAGCGGTGATATCGATGGGGTAGTGAAGGTGTTGGCTGATGCTACGACGGATGAGGTATTGGGTGTACATATGGTAGCGGCTCGTGCTGCAGATATGATCATGGAAGCCGTTACAGCAATGGAATTCCGTGCCTCTGCAGAAGATATCGCGCGCATTTGCCACGGTCACCCAACCTACACAGAAGCCATTAAAGAAGCGGCATTAGCAGCGACGGACAATAGAGCATTACACAGTTAATGACTGTTGCGTCGGCACATACTGTCGATCCGATACAACTAGAGCATCGGCTGTTGGAGTATTCCAATGGCCGATCTTTTTTTGCACTGTATTCCTCCAGAGGATATAAAAGTGCCTACAGCGAACATACCTTGGTATTCGGCTGGGGTGCGCAACGTATTTTTAAAGCAGACGACCTAGCCGCTGGTGCCTTAGAAGGGGGCTGGCGATTTGGCTTCGCCGGCTATGAAATGCGCCATCGCTTTGAATCATTGGACCGAGGAAATCCCGCATTAGGAGATTGGCCAGAAGCACTATTCTTTGAGCCCGAAGTAGTGGGTACCTTGAGTTGGGATGGGACGCTTGAGGTGCACGATCTAGTGGGCGTCGAAGCCCAAAATATATTAGATACCCTTTTGCAGTACGCGTCGAAACCACAAGGTCCAACAGCGCTCGAGTTTCATCCGGTAGAAAGCAAAGACCAATACCTCAGTGCGGTACAAAGCTTAAAAGACCACATCCAACGCGGCGATATCTATGAGGTAAATTACTGCACGGCATTCAAGGCAAATTTTAAGGTCCTGAATTCGGCGGCATTGTTCCAGAAAATGGCGGAACGCACGGATGCCCCATTTAGCGCATACTTAAAACTGGACCAGCATGAACTGCTGTGCACTTCTCCGGAGCGTTACCTCAAAAAGGAGGGTACCACCCTCATCAGTCAACCCATCAAGGGGACCAGCCGTCGACTGGCTACAGGAAACGAGCACGCGATGGAAGCACTTCGCTCCAGTGAAAAAGAACGTGCGGAGAATGTGATGATCGTAGATTTAGTCCGCAATGACCTTAGCCGTGTAGCCGCCAAAGGGAGTGTTAAGGTGAGCGAATTGTACGGCACCTATGCGTTCAAAAATGTCAACCAATTGATCAGTACCGTAACGGCTGAATGTAGAGCAGGCACGACACATTGGGATATTCTAAAAGCCACCTTCCCGATGGGATCGATGACGGGTGCGCCGAAAGTGAGCGCCATGCAATTGGCCGAGCGTTACGAGAAAACGGCTCGAGAGATTTACTCGGGTACAGTAGGCTATACTACGCCTTCAGGAGATTTTGATTTCAATGTGGTTATTCGAAGTGTGGCCTTGAATCGGGCCACGGGTATAGCTACGACCCATGTAGGCGGTGCCATCACCATCTTAAGTGAGCCATTACAAGAATACGACGAGTGCTTACTCAAGGCAGAGAGCATGTTCGATAGCGCCCATTAATTTGGTTGTAGTTTTGAAGGAAAGCAATCCATCATGAATATTGTTCCTGGTTCGAAGGCCATTTTAGGGTTTAGCGGCGGTGTAGATTCCGTGGTATTGAGCCATTGGTTGCTGCAACGCTACAATATTCGTCCGTACCTATTGCATGTAAACTATGGCCTTCGAGAGGAGGCTGAAGAGGATGAAAAGTGGTGCCGATGGTTCGCGGAAGAGCATCGGTTTGAAATCGAAGTGCTGCATGCGGAGCCTTCGAAACGAAAAGGTAAAAACATTCAAAATTGGGCGCGGGATCTACGTTATCAGTGGTTTGTAGAACGCGCCGAGGCCTTGGGGGCAGAATATATTTTTACTGCACACCACCTTGACGACAGAAAGGAAACCTTTTTAATGAACGCCCTTCGCGGCGCGGGGTTGACCGGCCTTACGGGCATGTCCCATCCCAATATTCTTCGTCCTTTGGCACAGATGAGTAAGGCGGATATTCTTGCGTTTGCGCAGGAACATGAGCTCACTTGGCGAGAAGATGCCTCGAATCAAACATTGAAATACACTAGAAATAAGGTGCGCAGTTTGTTGCCGCAGGTCCTCAATCAAGTGGAGCCTCGCTGGCACGGCGGTTTGGCGAAGACCATTGACAATTTGGTCCGCGATCGCGAACTGTTGGAGGGAATGTTGGACGAGTTTGAGCAGCATCATGTGCGTGAACTCGAAGATGAAGTCCATATTGATTTCGGAACGTGGATCGAGCAACCCTTTGCCCAAACGTTGTTGTACAGGTATTGCTTGCGCTGGGATCTAGGCTTTTCCTACGAGGAATGTGGCCATGTTTTGAAAGGGGATTCAGGTCAATTAACTCCTGGCCGCGAGAAGATTTTAGTCAAAGACCGCACCGCCTTTATTTTGGCACCGAAAAAGGAATTGGACCCCAATACCTATACCATCCATGGACCGGAAGATTTGTCCAATTTACCTTTTACGCTCACCCTGAAACCTACCCCGCGAACACAGGTTGTATTCGATAATCATCACGAATGGATCAGCCCCACAGCAGCCCCGTTTCCATGGACTATCCGAATATGGAAACCCGGAGATACTTTTTCACCCTTGGGGATGAAAGGTTCAAAAAAAGTGGCCGATTTCCTCAATGACCTGCGCCTTCCTCGCCACCACAAAAAGCACATCTACGTTGCCTTGCACAACGATGAAATATTTTGGGTTCTCGGCTGCAGAATCGCGGCACACGTAAAAGTTGCCGAAGGCGATGACATGGCCTATCTTGCAACCTGCAAATTCTAATCACATGAAGCGATTTTTTACCGCCTTTATTTTCCTAATGACCACATTGGCTTGGGCACAGCCGCAAGCCGTTACTTGGTCTACTTCTTACGAGAACACTGATGAGCACACGATCATCACCGTTCATGCAGAAATTGCGGAAGGTTGGCACTTGTACAGCCAAAACCTGGAGGAAGGTGGTCCCATTCCGACCTCCTTTGTCCTTGAAGACGATTCTGCCTTCACCGCGGTAGGAGGTTGGGCCGAAGGCGAGCCTCATGTGGAGTTTGATCCAAATTTCGATATGGAGTTGGCCTATTTCAGCGATGCTGCAGATTTCACCATCAAGCTCTTGCCGAATGAGAAAGAATTCACAGTCAAAGGAGAGCTCGAATTCATGGTGTGTAACGATGAAATGTGCTTGCCGCCGACCTATGAAGATTTCTCGGTTCGCGTGACTGATGCACCTGTACCGTCCATGTGGAAAGGATTAGGATCGACATTTTGGCTCGGCTTATTGGGCGGTTTCGCAGCGCTGATCATGCCTTGTATTTTCCCAATGATTCCATTGACGGTAAGCTTCTTTACCAAGCAATCAAAAACAAAGGCTGAAGGTATTTTTAAAGCCTCACTATACGGATTGGGCATCATCGTGATTTACGTGGCTCTTGGACTTGCCGTGAGCGTCATTTTTGGATCTGACGCCTTGAACCAAATGGCTACGAACCCTTGGTTCAACCTAGCGTTTTTTGCCCTCTTTGTCATTTTTGCGGCCAGCTTTTTTGGTGCCTTCGAAATCGCCCTACCGTCGAGCTGGGTGAATAAAGCCGATGATGCATCCAACAAAGGCGGTATGCTCGGCATCTTTTTCATGGCCTTTACCTTGAGCCTAGTGAGTTTTTCTTGTACGGGTCCAATTATTGGAACACTGCTCGTCGAAGCGGGACAAAAAGGTTCTTTATTGGGACCTGCCGTAGGGATGTTTGGATTCTCATTGGCCTTGGCCATTCCATTTACCCTTTTTGCCGCATTCCCGGGATGGTTGAATTCTTTGCCTTCATCAGGCGGATGGTTGAACACGGTGAAAGTGACCCTCGGATTCTTGGAATTAGCGTTCGCTTTGAAATTCTTGTCCACGGCAGATTTGGTATGGCAAGCGCATTGGTTAGAGCGTGAACTATTCCTCGCCATTTGGGTAGCCATCGCCTTCATCACGGCTTTCTATCTCTTGGGTGCATTCCGCATGCCATTAGATAGTCCTGTAACCACTATTTCAGTGCCAAGACTTAGCTTCGCGATGGTGTTCATGATTTTGGGCTTCTACATGTTACCAGGAATCTTCGGTGCCCCAGTGAAACTCATCTCGGGATTCCCGCCGCCAGAGCATTATGCAGAAAGTAAAAGTGGTGCCTACGCGCAACCGGTCATCAACATGGTTGGCGCGGGTGAGTCTGAGGCCATAGAAGTGGAGCATGGCGATCATTGTCCCAACGGCTTGCCTTGTTTCAATGATTTTGATGCCGGTTTGGCCTATGCCAAGGAGGTAGGCAAGCCCATCATGATAGATTTCACCGGATGGGGATGTCAGAATTGTCGCAAGATGGAAGAAAATGTTTGGGTAGATGAGCGTGTACACAAACGTTTGAGAGACGAGGTAGTCCTCATTTCCCTCTATGTGGATGAGCGCACGGAGTTCCCTGAAGATGAGCAATACATCAGCGAAGTAACAGGCCGTAAAATCAAGAACATCGGCAATAAGTGGAGCGAGTTTGAGGAAGTGAACTTTGGGGCAGTAAGCCAGCCATTGTACGTTTTCCTTGGGCACGATGACCTCAAGCCGTTGATCGAAACAAGAGGCGCAGATCTCGATATCGAAGCCTATATCGAATGGATGGACCGCGGCATCTCAGCCTTCCAGAAATAAGATTGTACTCATAAATATAACGCCCGGACAGAACCTTCTGCTCCGGGCGTTGTTTTTAGGGGTAATGGATACCACCCTAGAAACCAGATATCGATTGCGCCACGAAGATGAAGTGGTGGGCTACGCCCGTAAGATAGGCAGTCGTTCGCATTTCTATTCTAGGGACCAATTCTGGTGGTCAGGCGTCAAAATCGAACACAACAAAGTCGACGAAAGTGTGGGGTTGTTCGACATAGACAAACGCATGCTTTACGAGTGGGACATCGTTGAATATTGCCTTGAAGACCGCCGCGATCGCATGGGCGCTTTTCTTTGGTCTTCTACCCGCAAAGAATTTTGCATTGTGGACCTCGACGAGCTCAGCCTTGAAATCCCTTTAGAAGTGGATGGCCTTCAGCTTTTTCAGCCCAAGGACCTTCGCTTCCGCGCCTACCTTTTTCAAAACCCAGATTTAATGGCAGAGTTAGGCGTAGATGACGAATGATGGCTATTTTAGCGGCACATTCAAGCGATAACTGAAAGGGACGACCCATGAATACAAACTTTGTTGAAGAACTGCGTTGGAGAGGCATGTTACATGACATTATGCCTGAAACTGAAGAATTGTTGACCAAGGAAATGGTCAGCGGTTATATCGGCTTTGATCCTACAGCAGATTCATTGGGAGTGGGGAACATGGTACAAATCATGACCCTTGTGCACTTTCAGCGCGCCGGACACAAGCCTATCGCCTTGGTTGGTGGTGCCACCGGAATGGTCGGTGATCCATCAGGGAAGAGTGCCGAGCGCAACCTTCTGGACCTGGAAGCCCTACAGCACAACTTGAACTGTCAAAAAGCACAACTCGAGAAGTTCCTCAACTTTGATTGTGGGGACAATAGCGCTGAAATCGTGAATAACTACGATTGGTTCAAGGAGTTTGACTTCCTCGGCTTTATCCGCGACGTAGGTAAGCACATCAGTGTGAACTACATGATGGCCAAAGACAGCGTAAAGAATAGATTGGAGACGGGTATGAGCTTTACGGAGTTCTCTTACCAGCTTATTCAAGGCTATGACTTCTACCACCTTTGGAAAAACAATGGTGTGAAGCTTCAAATGGGTGGATCAGATCAGTGGGGGAATATCACTACAGGTACGGAACTCATTCGTCGATTGGGACGTGGCTCTGCGCACGCATTGACTACGCCATTGATTAAAAAGGCAGATGGGACAAAGTTTGGCAAGTCCGAAGGCGGAAACGTTTGGTTGGATCCGAACCGTACTTCGCCATACGCTTTCTACCAGTTTTGGTTGAACGCAGCGGACTCAGATGCCGAGAACTACATTAAAATCTTTAGCATCAAATCTCGTGAGGAAATCGAGGCTTTGATTGCAGAACATAATGAGGCCCCGCACCAGCGCAAGCTTCAAAAAGCCTTGGCAGAAGAAGTAACCGAGCGCGTACACAGTAAAGAAGATCTCGAGAATGCTCAGGCGGCTTCACAAATCCTTTTTGGTAAGGCTACGGAAGAGCAGCTCCGCAAGCTCGATCGCGCCACGCTAGAGAGTGTGTTTGAAGGGGTGCCACAGTTTGAATTGTCGCGCGCTACGCTTGCTGGCGGTTTGGACATTATAGAGGCCTTGGCCGAGCACACGGCAATCTTCCCTTCGAAAGGTGAAGCGCGCAAGATGGTGCAAGGAAATGGAGTGGCCATCAACAAGAGCAAGGTGGATTTAACGAAAACCCTTTCTGAAGAGGATGTGGTTGCCGGTGGATTGATCATCGCGCAAAAAGGAAAAAAGAACTACTTCCTGATTTCCATCGTCGACTAGGTGAAAAATTTTAACGCACAAAAAAGGCGCCCGCAGGGCGCCTTTTTTTATAAGGGTATATAGTTCAGGACGATGTCATCAACTTCTTGCAGGAACCTGTCGTTGGGCCGCTGGAAGAAGTAGTAGGTGCCGTAGTCGCGATCTTCGGTGAGTTTGAGTTTTGGATACTCAAACAGTTCACCTTTGTTGATGAGCACGTACGGCATACTGCCTCTGAAAATGAATAGAGCCTGCAACTCCGGTTTACTTGGATTGCGTTGGTGGTCCAAGAACGCCCAAGCATCGTATTCACCGTAGCCGGTTTTTTCCCAGCCTCCTTTTTTAAGTTCAGCTTCCAAGTTTTCTTTCACGGATCCCACGTGTTTCTCAGAGAAGAACTGCTCAACACGGTAGGTAGGGAAGCTTCTTCGCTCAAGGTGTCGACTGTTTAAGGTTCCGGATAGGGTCACTTCATAGAAGTTTGATTTACGGCGGCCATTGCTTTCCCATAATGAATCCAAAGGATAGCTATGGCTTACCTTGCCTAAGGTGTCAAATTTTGCAGACAGTAGCGCCGCGTCCGCCATGACTCTTTTGTCGTCAACATTCACAAAATCTTCATGCACCCAACAATGCAGGTGAATTTCATAAGTGCTGATTCCGTTGTCGTATGCGGCTACGCGAACACTGTCGCGTAAACTTAGATGCCCGCCATCTTCTGCTAAATCCGCTGAACGGCGAATCAACTGCGCATTAGCAAGAAAGGAACTGCTTAGAAAAGCTAAAAGGAGTAATGTTCTCATAGTGTTATCATCAAATTGCAGCCACGGATTTCACTGTTATCTAATCGACCGTATACCTCAAATGTACCGTTTTCAAAGACTTGGCCCTGATCTGAGAGCGCTAAAAACGCGCAGCTATCTACATTGGCTAAATCTATTACGTTGAGTGCTCCACGGGAACCGTTCTGCAATGGTTGTGCCAGAGGATCAGCAATGTCTCGGGTATATACTCGCATCCAAGCGGGTGGTACAAACAGCCCTGAATCTTTGAGGTAGGCTTGACTCATGAGTTCCGTCATACCGTATTCGCTATCCATTGGTGAGGCGGGAAATGAAGCTTTCAAGTATTGGTGCACCTCGGCGCGAATCATCTCTTTTTTGCGCCCTTTCATCCCGCCTGTTTCCATGATGCGCAATTCAGGAAACTCTATGGTGCGACCGTTGAGGTAATCGGCAAAGTCAAGAAGCCCAAAGGTCACCCCCAGCAGTAAAGTGGGTTTGCGTTCTTCGGCAAGTGCCTGGAGTACTGTGTCCAATTCTTCATGGTTATACAAGAAAAACCCGCTTCGTACATCGTTAGAAGCTCGGATCAAACCTTCGGCCATAGTTACTAAAGAGGATCCAGAGCGCTCGAGATAGGAAGGTAGAAGTGCCAAAATGGTCCATTCCTCCATAGGGCCATAGGCTTGTACAAAACCGTCTTGGTATACGCGCTCGTAATGTGCTTTTTCACGCACATGGTGAAAGCTAGGCGTTCCGCCCGAGGTTGTGCTCGATGAGAAAGATATTTCCGGGGTCCAATTGCCACATTGAATAGAGTGGTTTTTGAAAAGCTCTACGGGTAAAAAAGGTATGTCCTGAATCTTCGAGATACTCGACCTGTCTCGGCCTAAGAGCTCGCAATATTTCGCATACACAGCATTACTCTCGCTCTGCCAATGGAAGAGTTGTAATGCTTTTTGCTCAAAGTTTTGAGCGTTTATGTCCGGAAAGTCAAGCATAAAAAAACCGCGTCATTTCTGACGCGGTTCAAAATTAGGGATTGTCGTGTAGCTTACAGCGAATAACGGAAGCTCAATTTAAAGGTTCTTCCAGGTGCCCATGTGCTGAAATAGGGTTCAGCGCTGTTGTAGCTGCGGAAAATTCGATCACGCGTATCGTCCATGATGTTGTTGATCGAGAAGCCTACTTGGCAGCGTTGATCTTCGCCGAAGTTCTTCATCAGGTTGAAATTCAAGCTGTGGAAAGGTACTTCGAAAACATCGGGATTGTCGGCTACACCTACGATGTAAAGTTTCTCTCCTTGAACGTTGTAGAACAACCCACCTTGCCATCCTTTCTCCGGATTATTATAGTTTAAGCCGACATTGATCAAGTACGGCGATTGCCCCTGCATAGGACGAATCTCATTGATCACCTCTCCCGTGCGGGCAGAAGCAACCCGGGCAGCGTACTCGCTTGAATCACGGCTTACCCCGGAGTAGATCAAAGAAAGGTTAGAGTTTACTTCGAAATGCTTTAGTCCCAAAAAGGCTAAATTCTTTCTTATCTCAAACTCAGCACCAGCCACCGTCGCATTACCGACGTTTCTTGGTTGGAAATTCGATGGTGCTGCCGCGCTATACGCTACCAATTCAATTGGGTTGGTAAAGTGCTTATAGAATCCAGAGATGGCGATGGTCTGTCCGCCTTCCATGAAGTATTCATAACGAACATCTAAGTTGTTGATGATGGTATTGACCAAATCGAGGTTACCAATGAAGGTGATTCCAGTGAGGACATCCTCTATTTGCGCCGCACTTTTTTCCTTGAAAGATGGACGAGCCACCGTACGGAACGCTCCTAAGCGGAAGTTGGTGTTTTCGTTGACCGCATAGATCAACGAGGCCGTAGGGAAGAGGTTGAAGTTGTTCAAAACAGGCGCCCAACGGTAATTTAATCCAGTGCCTGGTGCGGCGGCTTCTTGCTGGTCGACGCCCGTGTAAAATTGGTCATAACGCTCAGCACGTAATCCTGTTACCACCTTTGTCAGCGCGTTCAAGCTAAATTCTTTGCTGTAGTAAGCAGAAAAATTACTTTGAATACCCTGGTAGGCGTTGTTGGCTTCGTAATTCCCGCTGTAGTACATGCCTGCATCTGAGGTTGGATCCCATACGTAGTAATCGGTCAAAAGCTCATCCGCATTTCCAGTCAACGCATCTAACTCACCCAAATTCTTAGCGCGCAATTGGTACCTTAAAATTTCATAATCACGGTACTTGAAATTGTAGCTCGCACCAAATTTCGTTTTGGCATCTCTACCGCGCATTTCATGTGTTTTGGTAATGTCAACTTTGTTGGAAAGGTTGAATTCATTCAAACTACGCCAGATACGATTAGGGAATCCCGTTTCTCCTGGAGCGATATTGAACGCGCCATCTTCCGTGCGGTATGAGGTTGAACGGATGTCCTTGTCCGCAATACGGCTGTACGTTGGAGCAATACGCCAATCAATTTTCGTCTTGTTCTCATTGCGGCTGTGTTGGCCGTTGAAGAACATAGAAGAAATAGAGCGCTCGCTATATTCAAGGTTGTCGCGTTGACCGATAAAGGAATTCTCAATAGAAGCGGTCTCTGTGAAGCGCCCCGTGCGTGATTCGCCATTTTGAAGATGCATCACCATGAAACGGTATTTATCGTCTTCATCCTTGATAGAATAGCCGAGCAGACCGTTGAGCAAGACATTGCTTACAGCCAAAGAACCTACCTGAGTACGGTCCGCCAAAAGTTGGTAATCATCCACAGAATTTGGCTTGCGGTAGAAGTTCTGGCTGTAGGTTCTATTTGAATCTGTCGCCGAACCGAAAAAGTCGGTATTGCTTTTGTAGGAGAAAGAACCGTTATAGCCAACAGTTTTACCGTTGTCTTTTTTCTTCTGATCACCGAAGCTGATACCTAAAGATCCGTTTAAAGGCATTTGTTGCGATTGCGCCTGTAGCACTGGTGAGAAACTCTGGGTAAGTTCTGTAGTAATGGGATCGTCCAAAGCAGGATTTGGAATACCTCCAAAAATGTATTGTGAGGGCAGTGGGTTGGTGCGATATCCGGCATCAAAGCCTAAGAAATCGGTAACAGAACCTTTATATCCTAAGCCTTCAACCAGGTGCATTCCAGGGGTATAGCTTAAAGAACTGCTAATGTTGAGCGTTTTACAAGTAGGGAAATCGACCAATTCTATGTTGATCAGACCCCCCGCAAAATCCGCACTGAGGTCAGGAGTCAATGATTTCAACACCACAATATTCTGAAGGATGTTGGTGGGGAAGATGTCCATTTGAATCGAGTTCTTATCTGGATCAAGTCCGGGAATATCCATGCCCATTAATTGGGTCTTGGTATAGCGATCACCCAAACCGCGAACGAAGACATATTTACCGCCCTGAATACTTACCCCAGGAACACGAGTTACTGCCGCTGCGGCGTTGCCATCGCCTACACGCTTGAAATTTTGTGAGGAAATACCGTCCATCACCGTGGCAGATTTCTTCTTCACGTCCAACAATGCGCTTTCCGTGTTGCGCATGGCTGAGGCCGTTACAGTCACCGTCATCAACTCATTGTTAGAGGGCAGCATTCGCAGGTTCTCGAAGGCAGTGACCTCGCCATCTTTCACCACAACCCCAGGGATTTGAAGCGTTGCCAGCCCTAGAAAGCTGATCTCCAAAGTGTAGGTTCCCGGCGCTACCTCTATTTCGAAGTGGCCGTCAAAATCAGTGAAGGCGATGGCACCTTGAGAAGGAATTTGGGCGTTTGCGTAAAACAGGGGCTCGCTGGTTTCGTCTTCGTAGACTGTACCACGAATGATTCCTGTTTGGGCAACAGAGGTAATTGAAAAAGTTAGGGAGAAAATTAAAAATAATTGCTTCATTCGGTTGCAGTAAAACTTGGTGCAAAAAGACCAAAAAGGCCCGAGACGGGTGTCTCGGGCCAATTAATCTTTGGTTAACTTTCTGTTAACTGCCTCGTTTAAAATGCACCCTTCAAAGAGGTGTAGGTCCAAGTGAATACGGTTTCATCTGCGCCAACGCTTTGTGTGGTAGTTGCAGTTACGAAATCCGAGGGGTTCCAAGTCATTCCTGAGCCGCTTTTGTCCAAGAACACATTATCAATGGTGGTTCCAGCCGAGTAGGTGCTCAAATCAATTTCGATTTCTGCGAAGTTCAACAAGCTGTTTTGGAAGTTGTAAGCGCCACCTGTTTCGTCAATTTCCCAATCTCCTGCATCATTGAACCCAGTAATGAATAGATTTTGGACAGTGCCCATGGCAGAGTCGCGGAAATCAGCGATTTCGGCAGTCATACCATATAAGGTTCCATTGGTTGCTGTGAAGCCTGCCCCATAGGTGCCTTCAGGGCCGTCGACCTCCATGCCGTGGTCTGAATCTGGCCCCGCCACGTAAACAAAATTATCAATGGTGCCAGCGTAGGCTTGATCGATGTCGTAGGCATCATCTCCTTGGGCCCAAACCACCAAATTTGTAGCATTGACTGTACCTCCAAAGAACTCAATGCCGTCGTCGATATTCGCGACTACCTCAATATTATTCACTGTGGTCGCTGCACCTACACCTGCAAGGGTAAGTCCATTGATTTCATTCCCGTCCCCGATAAGCGTTCCGCCGTGACGAATACTGATGTATTCTAGAGTACCGGAGTTGTCGTTGGCATCCGTGCCGCCGTACACTGCATATGTCTCATTCGCGGGCAACCCTTCGATCAATGCAGTAGCTGCATCTGCTGAAATAGGGGCATTGCCAAGAACAATCAATCCGCCCCACAGGCCGGCATCTGTTTGATCGAGGTTGGTTCCAGCGCTTTCACCCACAGTGATATTGTCGAGAATGGAGGTCATGATGATCGGGGCGCTTTCGGTGCCCTGAGCCATTAGTTTTCCTCCTTGAGCAATAATCAAGGTGGAAGCATTAGCGCCATCACCTTCCTTGCCCTTCACAATTGTTCCTGGCTCAATGGTGAGTTTAACACCTGCCGGTACGACCACACGTCCGTTCAATACATAGATTGAGTCGCCACTCCAAGTTTCATCGGCAGTGAGGATGCCGGCTTTTTTCACCTCAAGTGGATTCAAGTTTGGATCAACGGGTTCGCCGCCGTTGCCTTCACACGCAGCGAAGAGTGTCGTCGCTGCAGCAATAATCAATAGATTGTTGAATTTCATTTTTTGTCTAAGTTGAATTGTTTTGACACTACAAATGAAGTAGTGTTGTGTAAACTGAGTTTTAAGCGGATATCAACTTTGAGTACGATGTTTTTCGAGGCGCATTAACAAAGGGTAACCCGAATATTTGCTTTGTGTTAAGTTTTTGTAATCCAATTATTCCAGCCATATGTTTCCCATCTTTGCAGTAAATTATGGTGATGGAGAAGAGTAAGATTAAAATTCTACTGGTAGACGATGAACCGGATATTTTGGATTTCGTCAGCTACAACTTGAAAGCAGAAGGATATAAGGTGTACACTGCTTCCAGTGGCCGGTCAGGTGTTTCCAAAGCACGCGAAGTAAAACCAGATTTAATCCTACTTGATGTAATGATGCCTGAAATGGACGGCATCGAAGCCTGCGACCATATTCGAAGATTGCCGGGATTAGAGCATACCATCATCGCTTTTCTCACGGCAAGAGGTGAGGATTACAGCCAGGTGGCAGGTTTTGAGGCAGGCGCTGACGATTATATTACCAAACCGGTCAAGCCTAAAGTCCTCATGTCGCGAATTAAGGCACTGCTTCGAAGAAGGCCAGCTCCCGAACAGGAGGTTCCTGGTAAAATAGAATTTAAAGATCTCATTATCGACCCGGAGCGCTATCATGTAGAGCTTCAGGGTTCAGTTATAGAATTGCCCAGAAAGGAATTCGAATTATTAAGTTTGTTGGCGTCTAAACCAGGCAAGGTATTTACCCGTGAGGAAATCATGGACCGTATTTGGGGTACTGTGGTGATTGTAGGAGGAAGAACTATTGATGTTCACATTCGCAAGCTCAGAGAAAAAATTGGTGATGACCGAATCAAGACGATAAAAGGCGTCGGTTACAAATTCGAAATAGAGGATTGATGCGGGGGAATCGCATGTTCGTATTATCAGTCATTGCTGGGGGAGCCGTTACCGCGCTTGCGTTGCTTTTTGAATGGCTGCAACTTCATCAATCAGATTTTCCGGTGCCGTCATGGTTGTGGTGGCTGCTTTTTTTCATCCTGTCTTGCGCGATCCTTTATGCCACCACCTACACGATTCTTATTGCACGTATTCGCCGAATTCAACAAGGGATACAAAAGAAGAATTTATCCAGTGACGGGGCACAACTTGCGGAGGTTAGAAATTTGCAAGAATTGGAAGATAAGCTCCGAGAATGGAGTGAAACTCAGAGTGCGCTGGTAGAAGAGATGAAGGGTAGGGAACAGTTTCGTCGTGAGTATATCGGCAATGTCAGCCATGAACTCAAGACCCCTATTTTTAATATCCAAGGCTACATCTACACCCTTCTTGATGGGGCTTTAAAAGATGAAAAGGTGGCCAAAAAATTCTTAAAACGAGCGGCCAAGTCTGTGGAGCGCATGACACAATTGGTCAAGGATATGGATGTCCTTACCAAGGTAGAAAGTGGCGAATACGACCTTCAAACTCGTCCGACCAATGTTCGTACCCTCATTGATGATGCCTTAGAGGAAATTGAAAACTTGGCCGCCAAGCGTAAATCGAAACTCAATGTGCACTTCGGGATAAACGAAAACACCGAAGTCCAATGTGATCCAGCCCGGATGGAGCAGGTATTGGATAATTTGCTGGTAAACGCCATTAAATACAGCCCGGAAGGCTCCGTGGTGGATTTCTTTATTTCCGGTACGAGAGAGAGAATTGAATTCAGAATCAAGGACCAAGGACTCGGTATTTCTGAAGAAGATCTCCCACACATATTTGAACGATTCTACAGAGTAGATAAGGCGCGCTCACGAGATGCTGGAGGGACCGGTTTAGGTCTTTCCATCGTTAAGCACATTATCGAGCGTCACGGAGAGACTATCAAAGTAGAATCTACAGAAGGTGTGGGTACGGAATTTGCCTTTACTTTAAAACGTATTTAATTGCGTTAAAATTCGTTTAAAACTTATCGGTATAGGAGCAAGTTCGCCCTTGTATTGGCTAACTTTGGAACAAACCTACAGCACCATGGAGTGGAGCCCGGAATTAATGGAAAAATTGACCGATTTGCGCAATAAAATTGAAGCAACTGGACAAGATTTTGAGACTTACGTCAGTGGTTGGCAGCGCGCTTCTTTTCAAAATTACTGGGACTATGTGCAATTAGACACTTTGTTAAGTTTGCAGCGTCCAGTAACGGATATAGCTGATGAGCCAATCTTCATTATTTACCATCAGATTACAGAATTGTATTTCAAGCTGGCGCGCATCGAAATTGATGCCATTGCAGCTGGAGATTTGTCGTTGACAGATTTTACCGAACGCCTTCACCGCATTAACCGATACTTTGGGGCTTTGCGAGGCAGCTTTGGAGTAATGGAAAAGGGTATGAAGAAGGACGAGTTTTTAGCTTTTCGCGATGCGTTGGCGCCGGCCTCAGGTTTCCAGAGTGTGCAGTACCGCATCATAGAGTTGGGTTGTGCTCCATTGATCAATATTGTAGCTGAATCAAAGCGCAAAGCTTTGGCCGATGCGACGATTGAAGAGCAGATGGATGCCGTTTATTGGAAGGATGGAGCAAAGGTGGAGGATACGGGTAAGCCTGCCTACACGGCGGTTCAATTCATTGAGAAATACTGGGATGATTTGATCTTTGCTGCCGAGTCCTACGAGCATTGTAATATCTGGGAGCGCTTTCTGGAACTAAAGCAGGTCGGAATGTCTGATGCTGAGGTTGCGCAGCTTGAAGATGCGTTGCGATTATTGGATTTGAACGTCAATGTGAATTGGCCACTACAACATTATAAAACTGCGGTCCGCTACTTGAGCAAGAAGCCAACCGATATTCCTGCGACTGGAGGGACGAATTGGCAGAAATACTTGCCGCCGCGCTTTCAACGTCGCATTTTCTATCCTGAATTATGGACGGAAAATCAGCGTGCAGAATGGGGAAAGAGCTGGGTAGAGGATGTACTAAAAGAAATTGAGCAAGGCTCATGAAGTTAAAAAAATACGCTTGGCTCTTATTTGCAGCCGTTTTCATCATTGTCATCATTTTAGCAATCAAACCAGGAAAGCAGTCTGATGCAGAAGCGAATCCGATTGAAGAACCTATAGAAGAAGTTGAACCGAAGTTTTATCTAACCTTGCCTGCCGATACTCTGGTTTTCGAAGAACATACTATTACTTCGGGAGAAAGTTTTGGTTCAATCTTAGGTGAACGTGGAGTTTCAACATCAACTATATATTCCATAGCATCAAGAATTGATTCTGTATTTGATGTGACGAAAATTCGATCCGGAGTTACAGTGAAAATTGCGAAAGGAGAAAATTCATCGGTTCCATCGTATTTTATTTATCCGGAGAATGCGTTTGAATACGTTATTATTTCGTTGAATTCTGATTCTATTTATGCTAATAAATATGAAAAAGAACGCACCGTGAAGAGAAAGGTCATTTCTGGGACAATTGAAGATGCCTTGTACCTCTCTGTAAACAATGCCGGAGGAACTAATGCTTTAGCGATGTCATTGGTTAACATTTACGCTTGGAGTATTGATTTCTTTAGAATTCAAAAGGGCGATGCCTTTTCAGTGATTTATGAAGAGGAGTACGTGGATGATACTACCTATGTAGGACTAAAAGGAGTGTTGGGGGCTAATCTCATACATTCAGGAAATGACTATTACTCTTTTCAATACGAAAACGAATTAGGATTTGATGATTATTTTGATGAAGAAGGACGAAGTTTGAGGAAAACCTTTTTGCGAGCTCCGTTAAATTTTACGCGTATTTCATCCCGTTACAGTGGTCGAAGATTTCATCCAGTTCAAAAGCGATGGAAGGCTCACTTAGGTACGGATTATGCTGCACCCACGGGAACTCCTATCATGACTACAGCCGATGGAGAGATAAGTGCTGCTTCATATACCTCTGGGAATGGCAACTATGTAAAGGTTCGTCATAATAGTACCTACTCCACTCAGTATTTGCACATGAGTAAAATTAAGCCTGGTATAAAGCCTGGGGTACGTGTGAAACAAGGGGATGTTATTGGATATGTAGGTTCAACCGGCTTAGCTACTGGACCACATGTTTGCTATCGTTTTTGGGTAAATGGAAAACAAGTTGATCCATATAAACAAAAGTTACCTGAAGCAAAATCGTTAGACTCTACTAGGTTAGCGGCTTTTAAGGAGTATTCTGAAAAGCTCATTCAAGAATTAGGAAATAACTAAAAAGGCGCCCTGTGGGCGCCTTTTTAGTTGGGTTTACCTTGAAAATTTTGCTTCCTCTTCGGATTAGCCAATCACAATATTGATAATCCTTCCGGGCACGACAATCATCTTACGGACCTGCTTATCACCAATATGTTCGGTGGTGCGCTCGTCGGCCATCACCGTTTTCTCGATATCCTCTTTGCTCATGTCTAGCGGCAATTCCAGTTGGAATCTAACCTTTCCATTAAACGATACTGGGTAGTTCTTGCTGCTCTCTACCAAGTAGCTCTCAGTGTGAGTCGGATAAGCAGCATGCGTCACTGAACCTTCGCCGCCGAGTTTTTCCCAAAGCTCTTCCGCGAGGTGTGGCGCGAAAGGTGAAATGAGTCGAACGAGTGGCTCCAAAACTTCTCGGTTATTGGCCTTCAAATCTGTCAATTCATTGGTCGCAATCATAAAGGCGCTGACCGAAGTATTGAAACTGAAGTTCTCAATGTCTTCATTGACTTTTTTGATACAGGTATGGGCCGCCTTCAATGCTTTTTTATCCGCAGGCGCCTCGCTCACGTTGAAGGTGTCCCCTTGGTGGAACAGCTTCCAGAATTTTCTGCGGAACCCGGCTACACCAGAAAGTCCTTGTGTATTCCACGGCTTACTTTGCTCTAACGGACCCAAGAACATCTCGTACATGCGCAGTACATCCGCACCATATTTCTCAACGATATCGTCAGGGTTGGTCACATTGAATTTGGACTTTGACATCTTCTCCACCTCGCGGCTGCAGATGTACTTGCCATTTTCAAGGATGAATTCCGCATCCTTGTATTCTTCGCGCCAATTCTTAAAAGCTTCCACATCCAACTCGTCGCCTTGCAACAAGCTCACGTCTGCATGAATGGCCTGCGTTTCGTGGTCGCCCTTGATCCCAGCACTTACAAAGGTGTTGGTCCCGTTAATTCTATGAACGAAGGCACTGATGCCTTGAATCATCCCTTGATTGATCAGTTTCTTAAACGGCTCGTCAAAGCTGATGAAGCCCATGTCAAAGAGGAATTTTGTCCAGAAGCGTGAGTATAGAAGGTGCCCTGTAGCATGCTCTGATCCACCGACATAAAGATCGACCTGGTTCCAGTACTCCGTGGTCTCTTTCTCCGCAAATTCTGCATCATTGTGGGCATCCATATAACGCAAGAAGTACCAAGATGAACCGGCCCAGCCAGGCATAGTGGTTGTCTCCAACGGGTGTCCATTGTAGTTCCAGTTGTGAGCACGTGCGAGTGGTGGCTCACCGTCTTCTGTTGGAAGGTAGGCATCTACCTCAGGTAAGGTCAATGGCAAATCTTCGAGCGGCATTGTTTTGGCAATACCGTCCTCATAATATACCGGAATAGGCTCTCCCCAGTAGCGCTGACGGCCAAAAATGGCATCGCGCAGTTTGAATTGGGTAGCGCCTTTTCCATAGCCGATTTCTTCTAAATGCTCGATCATTTTCGCCTTCGCGTCCATGCACTCCATGCCGTTGAGGAAATCGGAATTCACCATTTTGCCTTCTTTGGCTTCGAAGGCTTCTACGCTGAGGTCACCGCCAGCTACAACTTCTACGATTTCGAGACCGAAGTGTTTTGCGAATGCGTAATCGCGGCTATCGTGGCCCGGTACGGCCATTACAGCGCCCGTTCCATAACTCGCTAAAACATAATCACCGATCCAGATGGGCACCTTTGCGCCGCTGATTGGATGGATGGCGTACCCACCGGTAAAACAACCACTGATGGTTTTTGTATCCGCCATACGGTCGCGTTCGCTGCGTGCTGCAGCCTTGGCTTGGTAGGCTTCTACGGCCTCCCACTGGTCGGCCGTGGTAATTTTTTGAACCAACTCATGCTCTGGCGCCAAAGTCACAAACGTGGCGCCGAACAAGGTATCTGGACGCGTTGAGAAGACCTCGATCTGTCCTTCGTGTCCGTCAATATCAAAGAAGACGGCCGCGCCTACAGATTTGCCAATCCAGTTGCGCTGAGTCTCTTTCAGAGAAGTGCTCCAATCAATGCGGTCCAACCCTTCAAGCAGACGATCTGCGAAGGCGGTGATGCGCATCGACCATTGCATCATTTTTTTCTGTATTACGGGGTGTCCGCCGCGCTCACTCAAGCCATCTTTCACCTCGTCGTTTGCCAAAACAGTACCCAGTGCAGGACACCAGTTCACGTTACTTTCGCTACGGTAGGCCAAACGATAATTCAATAAAACTTCTGCTTGTGCGGCTTCGTCCATCCCCACCCATTTCCCGGCGCTGAAGTTTAATTCTTCAGTTTGTGCGGCGTTGAGTCCTTCGGTGCCGCGAGTAGCCAAATGCGCCACAAGTGTATCAATATGACGGCTCGTGCCTTCGTTGTGGTCGTACCACGCATCGAAGAGCTGGATGAAGATCCACTGGGTCCATTTGTAGTAGGAAGGATCCGTGGTCTTGAATTCACGCGACCAATCCAAGCCGAAACCGATATTGTCCAGCTGTTGGCGGTAGCGTGCGGTATTTATTTCTGTAGTTTTTTCAGGGTGTTGGCCCGTTTGGATGGCATATTGTTCAGCCGGCAATCCAAAGGCGTCGTATCCCATGGGGTGCAACACATTAAATCCTTTCTGCTTTTTGTAGCGTCCATAGATATCTGAAGCGATATAGCCCAGTGGGTGTCCGACGTGCAAGCCTGCACCAGAAGGATACGGGAACATATCCAAAACATAGAATTTTGGCTTGTCCTGTGAATTTGATGCATGATAGGTACCTTCAGCAGCCCATTTAGCCTGCCATTTCTTGTCAATTTCCTGATGATTGTACTCCATGAAAGAAAAGAAGTGTTGAACAGGCACAAAATTAGTGAATGATGGGGCAGGAATTACTATTTTCGCTACGATGAGTTCAAAAGAGCAGAAATTTACTACACGTCGAGTACGGAGTTCCTACTTGAGCGTTATCATTTCGATGACACTGGTTTTATTCGTTACAGGTGTTTTAGGACATTTAGTTCTCTCAGCCAAAGATTTAGCTGAGGCAGTTCGGGAGAATTTCACTTTTACATTGGTCCTTGATGAAAAGGTTCCGGAAGAAGAGTTAAAGACAATTTTAAATGCTCAAAAACTTGCGTCTTATGCAAAGAGCGCAACATTAATCACAAAAGATGTTGCGGCTGAGGAATTGCAGGAGGATTTGGGAGAAGATTTTGTTCAATTTCTCGGCTATAATCCATTATCACATACCATCGATGTCAACCTTAAGTCTGAGGTAGTAGCGAATGGAGACTTAGAACAATTAAGTGAGGAAGTGAAATCGGATGAGTACATACAAGATGTCCTTTATGATCCAGATTTAATAGGGTTGGTCAATGAGAATATCGAAAAGATCACCATGCTACTCATTGGTATTTCTCTTGTGTTACTGATCGTGGCGCTCGCGTTGATTAATTCAAGTATTCGATTGACCATATATTCCAAACGATTCTTATTAAAAACAATGCAACTTGTCGGTGCGAAATCGGGCTTCATTCGACGCCCTTATGTGTGGACTAGTGTTCTTCTTGGTTTACTGAGTGCAATAATGAGTATTGCATTATTGTTTGCATTAGGCCAAGGTTTAAAATCCTATTTTCCAGCTGCCTCATCTATTTTTACCACTGAGACTACAGTGTTAGTTCTTTCTGGGGTGGTCTTTTTGAGCATTTTAGTGCCAGGCTTGAGCACGACTATTGCGATCCGTCGTTACTTAAAACTTAGAACCAACGAATTATATTATTGATTATGGATAACAAAAACGTGTTTTTATTTGATCGTCGTAAATATCTAATCTTGATTGCAGGATTGGTCATGCTTGCAATTGGTTTCGCTTTAATGCTAGGTGGGGGATCAGATTCTCTTGGAGAATTCAATCCAGAAATTTTCGGCACACAGCGCATTGGTATTGCCCCTTGGTTTTTATTTATTGGATTGGTCCTTCCCATTGTGGCCATCATGCTAAAGCGCAAGGACGCATAGAGTTTCCTTTATGACTGCTATCCAGGCCATTATCTTAGGCCTTATACAAGGAATCACGGAATTCTTACCGGTCAGTAGTTCAGGCCATTTAGAAATAGGAAAACACCTCTTTGACCTAAACATGTCCGGAGGGGAAAGTTTAACCTTTGATGTAGTTGTTCATGCTGGAACTGCCCTAAGTACCATCGTTGTATTTAGAAAGGATATAGGTCGATTGATTGCAGGATTACTGGAGTTTAAATGGAACGACGAGACTAAGTTTACATCTTACATTATCGTTTCAATGATACCCGCAGCATTCATAGGTTTAGCTTTTGAAGATCAAATTGCATCATTATTCGAAGGCCAATTATTGCTTGTGGGTGCCATGCTTGTTTTGACGGGTATCCTATTGTTTCTTGCTGATCGCTCGAAGGAAACCACTAAATCAGTATTCGCCCTAGATGCATTCGTCATTGGGTTGGCACAAGCCATAGCCATTTTGCCGGGTGTAAGTCGCTCAGGCGCTACAATTAGTACTTCAGTGTTGCTGGGAATAGATCGAAGTAAGGCCGCACAATTTTCTTTTTTAATGGTCTTGCCAATCATTTTGGGTAAAACCTTACTAGATACCAAAGACATAATCGCTGGACAGGCTGCGGGAGCTGATGTAGAAATCAGTAGTTTAATTTTAGGGTTATTGGCAGCTTTTGTGAGCGGCGTTTTCGCTTGTAAGTGGATGATTGCCTTGGTGCGTCGTGCCAAATTGAAGTACTTCAGCTATTACTGCTTCGGCATCGCTGCCATCGTTTTACTGACCCAATTCTTTGGATTTTGACCTTAGAGGATATAGTTTCTGGCCAAGTACTATTGGTCGATAAGCCTTTAGAGTGGACGAGCTATCAAGCGGTCGCTAAAATTAAGTACGCCCTTCAAAAAGTCACTGGAAAGAAAAAGTTGAAGGTTGGTCATGCAGGTACCCTAGATCCGTTGGCCACAGGCTTGCTCATTATTTGTGTGGGCAAGAAGACCAAGGAGATTTCGGATTTCATGGGATTGCCTAAGGAATATGTAGCGCATGTGAAGCTTGGTTCGACGACGCCGTCTTATGACTTAGAGAGCGCTATCAATGCTGAATATCCAACGGATCACATCAATCTAGAAACCATAGAGGAGGCGCTCAAAGCGTTTACCGGTGAGATTTCACAAATACCGCCGATCTTTTCTGCCATCAAGAAGGACGGCGTTCGTGCCTACGAAAAGGCTCGAGCGGGTGAAGAAATAGTGATGCCTCCTCGTCAAGTAGTCATTCACGAATTAGAAATTCTTAGTTATGGAGACCAATTATTAGAGCTGCGAGTTCTCTGCAGCAAGGGCACGTACATCCGTTCCTTGGCTCATGATATTGGCAAAGCTTTGAATAGCGGAGGACATTTGGTAGGGTTGCGACGTACTAAAATTGGAACCTACGAAGCCTCAAAAGGAAAAGGGCCCAACGAGTGGGCCCAGTATTTTTTCGATGAAGTCGCTTCCGCCTAATCTAAGAAACGGCTCTTCCACAAATTTGAACTAAAATTCTTCATACGGCTGAACCCGTACAAGGCGGTCATAGCACTCGTAGCGAAAACCATCCAGAAGAAGAAAATCACACGAATGTGCATGATGGTACCAGTATCTTTGGGACTGCGCATCATACTCTCTGGAAACAATAGTGCAGTGAGTGCGGCAAAAACAAATACCGTCTTCATGATCGTTTCGAAATTGCGGAACGGATAAACCAAGATTTTGCGCAAAAAATGTAGGTCGTTCCCCCATTGGGCGAGCTGGTAGTAATAACCGTTGCCCATAGGTACCATAAGGATAGGATCTTTGTCTTTTTCCGCCAGCTTAAACATACCCGCCGGTGCAATCATTTTAAAACCTTTGATTTCTTTGCCTTGTTTGGCCTCGAAATCTTTGATGGCATCGATGGCTTCCGAAGGGAAGGTGCCGTTGAAGTGTTTAGAGTCCAGGAACCTTAAACGGTAATCAATACACAGTTTTTTGATATCCTCAATGTGATAAATGCGATTGACCTCCAATGCATCAAAGTCCAAGTGCTCTTCGCTACCATCAGACTTAAAAAGGTTACGCAGAATACGTTCGCCTTCATTAGGTTGGTTCAGCAGGGCCTTGAAACCTTCCAACACTTCAGTGTTCGAGGGTTGCGCGTTTTTCGCGCGGATATCACTAAGCTTTTCGAGTAGATTAACTCCCATTGTTCTTGCGCTAAAAAGTTATAGGAACCAATTCCGTGGCGGGTAGATATAACAAATGTCGGAACTGTAAGGTTCAAAGTCAATTGGTTTATTAAAAACTTGACAAGGGGGGTGCCGAAATCGTACCTTTGCACCTTTCTTATTATAAATTTCAAAGCCCGTAAGCTATGAAAATGAAACTCTCTCACTTTGACTATGAGCTGCCTAAGGAGCTCATCGCTCAAGAACCCACCCTACATCGCGACGACAGCCGCTTAATGGTATTGCACAAGGATACTGGCGAAATCGAGCACAAACACTTCCACCAAGTGATCGATTATTTCGAGGACGGCGATGTGATGGTGATGAACAACACCAAAGTATTCCCTGCACGCATGTGGGGGAACAAAGAGAAGACCGGTGCGCGTATCGAGGTATTCTTACTTCGCGAACTCAATGCTGAGAGCAGATTATGGGACGTGTTGGTGGATCCGGCACGTAAGATTAGAATAGGTAACAAATTATATTTCGGCGAGGACGATTCTTTGGTGGCAGAGGTCATTGATAATACTACCTCTCGTGGACGTACGCTTCGCTTCTTGTTCGACGGTTCTTATGAAGAATTCCGAAACAAGCTCAAAGAAATGGGAGAGACCCCGCTTCCGAAATACATCAATCGTGAGCCCACTGAGGAAGATGCAGAGCGTTACCAAACGATTTTTGCAAAAGAAGAAGGTGCTGTAGCTGCTCCAGTAGCAGGATTGCACTTCTCGAAGCACTTACTCAAGCGTTTGGAGATCAAGGGCGTGCAGCTGCCAGAATTGACACACCATGTGGGTCTGGGAACGTTCCGCCCAGTGGAGGTAGAAGATTTGAGCAAGCACAAGATGGATAGCGAACAATATTTTATGCCGCAATCTACTGCCGATGTGGTAAACCAAGCATTGTCAAACAAGCGTCGTGTATGCGCTGTTGGAACTACAACGGTTCGAACATTAGAAAGCTCATTGACCACAGGTGGACGAGTTACTGGAAATACAGGATGGACGAATAAATTCATCTTTCCTCCCTACGAAATCCAGATCCCGGATTCAATGATCACGAACTTCCACCCTCCTGGTTCTACATTATTGATGATGAACAGTGCTATGGTCGGTCACGAATTGGCCATGCATGCCATCAACGAAGCCATCAAAGAGAAGTACCGCTTCTTGGCATTCGGTGATGCGATGCTGATCATCTAATTTATTAAGATTTATTTGATGAAGCCCTGCCAGTTATGGTGGGGCTTTTTTTATGACAAGCCGGCCATGGCCTCGAGGTACTGATTTGCGATTTGGGACCAATTAAAATAGTCCTTCACCCGAGCCTTCGAGATCTCAGCTTGTTCCGCTTTCACTTCGGCTGAGGGACGCTGCTTCAATAATTCCTTGAGTTCATCTTCATCCGACCATAAGGCACCCAGTCCTCCCAAGACACTCGCATTGAAAGGATTGTTGTGTGCCAGGACCATTGCGCCACATCCCATCGCCTCGAGCAATGCTGGATTGGTGCCGCCTACACTGTGTCCATGCAGGTAAAATACCGCTTGAGTACGCAGGGCGTTCAAGACCGTTTTATCATATATAGTCCCAGGGAAATAGAGATGCTTCGCATCGAAAATTTTGCGCAGCTTCTTTCCATACCTCTTGCTATAGTCTCCAATAGCCACTACTCTTTCACCGCTTTCTTCCGCGGCCGCAAGAATCTCCCAAATATGGTTATCCGGTTGCACGCGGCCAATATGAACGTGGAAGTTATGGGTCGGAAGGCCTGCTTCCTGTAGGATTTGGACTGCGTTTTCCGGCGCCTCCACCACGTGACTGCCATAGGCAATGGTTTGAGTAGGCTTGTTGTATTTAGCCAGGTAGCGGGCGATCTCCGGATTGTCAGCAACTAAAAGTTGTGAACGTTTGGCAGCCCTGCGCTCCGACCATCTCAAGAATATCGATAGCAGACCTTTGTATTTGGCTCTTTGGTGTTCCAAACCGTCCATGTTCGTTATGGTTTTTTTCTTCGGCCACAGGAAGGACCAGATGCCTGAAGTGGTGTAGCCCAGCTGCAAGTAAATGTCAAAACCTTCCTGTCGTGCATCGAGGATGCAGAGCAAGTCGTAGATGAATTGGCCCGCGAGTCCGAAGGTGCCCTCGGGATTAAAAATGTGCTTGATGCGCACGCCAGCCATCTCTTCCACCTTATCCGGATGGTCGCTGGTAGTGTAGACAACAACCTCATGTCCCGCCCTGACCCACAGTGGGGCGACTTGGGCAGCCATTTCTTCGAAGCCGCCGTAGCGGTTGGGAATTCCTCTTGATCCTAGTACAGCAATCTTCACGAGTTAAAAGTAGGATAATTCTTTGGGTCCAATTAATTTATTAGAAACCCCTTTTCAAAATTCAAACCCCATGGAAAAACAATCCTTTTATGAAACGACCCAACAATGGTCCACGGCCAAACTTATGAGCTATATCCTCAATGGTGGTGCACGCTACCAAAGCGTGGAAGAATTGGAGCAAGCGTTGAACGAGCATTTTCTCGACTTTAATCGGATCCTGCAAATGGACGAAGATGCGCTGAGGGAGATCAAGGGAATTGGCCCCACAAAAGCGAAGCAAATCATGGCCGTACTCGCCCTACACCAAGCCTGGAGCACCCCCAAGCCTTTGGAGCACGCCATCCGGAAAAGCCAAGATGCCTACGCCCACTTCAAACACCTTGAATTCCCGGCCCACGAAGAATTCCACGTGCTCTACCTCAATAGAGCTCATGCGCCGCTGGCCTGTCATCAATTGTTTAAAGGCGGCTTAACGGGTACCGTGACCGATGTTCGACTCATCCTCAAACGTGCCTTGCATTGGAATGCTACCGCCATCATTGTGGCCCACAATCACCCCAGCGGGGCCTTGGTTCCCAGTGAAAATGACAAACGAATGACACGAAAGTTGTGTGCCGCGGCAGATACTTTAGATATCAAGCTATTGGACCACTTAATTGTGGCGCGTAGTGGCTACTTTAGCTTTTCAGATCAAGGATTGTTGTAATGGGAGTAACAGCGTATGCCCAACGTTGGCATTCGTTTTTGGGAAAGTACGATCATTGGCGGTATTTATTCGCTGAATGGAACAAGCGCCTGTACCTAAAATCCTACCTCAAACACCATAGCAAGGAAGACAAAGTGCGCTCCATACACCACGCCGTGCGTTGGCTCATTCACAGCATCAACAGAGGGACAGATCGCGGGTCGGGCACCTATTACCACCATAGTGGTTGGACCTCTGCCTATCCTGAGACCACCGGGTATATTATCGACACACTGCTGCGCTACAGTAAGGAATCAAATTTTCCTTGGGCCCGAGAGGCTCGTGCCGCAGCTGAGGACGCGGGGCAATGGCTATTGAGCATCCAACATGAAGATGGAGGATGGCCAGGCGGGTATGTGCATCAGCAGCGCCCTTCAGTAGTCTTTAATACCGGACAAATCTTGCGCGGGCTATTGCCGCTGTACCGCCATACGGGGGATCGCGCGTATGCGGAGGCGGCCAAACGCGCCATTGATTGGATATGGGACCAGCTCGACGACCAAGGGCAGTTTTCTACCAATGATTTCATGGGCGCCGTGCGGGTGTACGGTACTTATGTCGTTGCACCCATTTTGGACTGGTTGCCTGAATTTCCTGAATGCCGAAATGCATGGGAAGCCCATAGCCACCGCCATTTGAATTGGGTCCTAACCCAGCAAAACGATCACTATTGGTTGGCGAATTGTGATAATACCTTACACAAAAACGATCGCCCCATCATCCATACCATCGCCTATACCCTAGATGGCCTCTTTGATGCAGGTCAACGGTTGGGAGAACAACGTTATATAGATGCGGCTGTGGGTGGTGCTGAGGTGCTTGCCAAGCTATTTCTCGCGAAGGGGATCCTACACGGGCGTTATAATGCTCAATGGCGAGGTTCGGAAGCTTTTATTCCTACAGGAGGAGCACAACTTGCCATTTTGTGGCATAAGATTGGAGCGCCCTGGGCTCTAGAGGCACGCGATAGAATGAATACGTTGCTTTCGGTCGTGGCCACCAGTGGGGCACGCGCTTCGATGGACGTGGCGGGAGCCTTACAAGGTTCTTTCCCTATGTGGGGGAGGTATGAGAGTTTTGGATTGCCGAATTGGGCCACCAAATACCTGGTGGATACGTTACTAAATGAATGGAACGCAAAGCATGAGCGCTAAAGATATACTTCGATCACTGGTTCCTCAGCCGCTGCTGCAATGGAAGAGAAACCGTAAAAAGGACAAGGTTCGCAAGGACTTGGCAGCCCGTAAAGCTGCGGGAGATGTGTGGACCAAAGCATCACTCGTGGAAAGTCTCAAGGCCGCTGGCGTGGCGCCGGGTAAGGATTTGTTAGTGCATAGCGCCATGAGCTCCATTGGATATGTAGAAGGTGGTCCCGCCACGGTGGTTGCCGCCTTGTTGGAGGTTGTGGGAGAGGCGGCACATTTGTTAATGCCCTCAAGCCCGGTCATTACCTTGCAAGCGGAGCACCCACAAACGGCCTTTAGCGTCGCAGAAACCCCGAGCAAGATGGGGGCCATCACCGAATATTTCCGACGTGAAGTGGCAGACGCAAGATCGGCACATCCGCTCGAACCCGTAGCTGTTAAAGGGCCGAAGGCACATTGGTATACCACCGGTCATCACACTGACGGGACTCCCTATGGGCCGCAAAGTCCATGGACCAAACACCTCGCTTCGGGCGGGCAGTTGTTGTACATCGGGACCACGCTGATCAATAGCGGCACGAGCTTGCATGCAGTGGAAGATGCCATTGGGTGGAAGGATTTTTCGTTCCCCGTGTATTTGCAGGAGAGCAGGACCTTCCCCGTGGAATTGGTCGGAGGGCGTAAGGTAAATGTGGTGACGAAATTGCACAATCCGGCGGTCAGTGCCCAGCGCAAGTGCGATGGATTGATTCCGTTATTGGAAGCCAAAGGTGCGTTGAAGCACGTTCGCATAGGAGAGGCGCCAAGTTTGTTGGTGGATGCATCTCTGTTTAAATCGGTACTTTTAGAAGAATATAGAACAAACGGGGTGACCATGTATACCCCGGAAGGCGCATGAAAAATTTAGTCCTTACTGGAGCAGGAGGGGGTATGGCGAAGGCCATGCTGCCGGAATTAGCCAAGCTTGGCTACCGATTATTGTTGACTACAAGAGCGGTGGATTCGTTGCGCGAGCATTGCGAGCGCGAGGGAATCGAAGCCCAGTGCTTCGGAGCGGACTTGACCTCGGATGAAGAGGTAGGGGCGCTTTTTGCTTGGGTAGAGCAGCACGGCGGTTGTGATGTACTCATTAACAATGCCGGTATTGCACATGCCGCTGCATCTTGGAAGCTCGAGGCTGCGGAGATGTCGCGCTTGATGGACATTAATTTCTTGAGTGCCGTACGTTGTACCCAGCAGGCCTTGGTGCACATGCGCGCCAAGGGGAGCGGGCGAGTTATTTCCATAAGTAGTGTGGTGGCGCACAAGCCTTCTTTTGGTACCAGTGCTTATACGGCTTCGAAGAGTGCGGTAGAAGGATATATGCGCGGTGTGGCCATCGACCTTGCCCAGAAGGGCATCACGGCCAACACCATTGCCTATGGATATATGAATGCAGGCATGTTACATGATGTGCCTGAGGAGTTGTTGGCCCAAGTAAAAACAACTATTCCTATGGACGCCTTTGGCCGTCCCGAACAGATTGTAGAAGCCATCAGTTATTTGCTGGGCAGCGAGTATACCACGGGTCAAACCCTACACGTTAATGGAGGACAATGGATGCCGTAGTAGCCATATATACGACGCAGGATAGTCCGCGGTTTAGGTGGGCCACCAAGGTTTTGCTGAGCAAGGCTATGGGCGTGTCGTATGTGGTGTACAATGAAGCCCAAGCGTTCGAACAAGCCGAGGGATTTAAAATCAACTATAGTGCTGCCCCTATGGAAGGAGTCTTTCAGATTCTTCCTCATAAACTTATTTGGGAACAGGATATCGTGGAGCAAGAGCTCTATGCAGGGCAATGGGAAGGAATTCCTACTGTGTGTCAACGTCAGGTTGGTGATTTACCCTTCGATCCTATTGCGGCTACCTTTTTTTTGGTATCGCGATATGAGGAATACCTTCCTTTTATTGCGGATGTACATGGACGTTTTCCTGCCAAGGAGAGTTTTGCTTTTAAGAATGAATTTTTGGAACGTCCAGTAGTCAATGAATGGGCACTGGCTTTAGGCAAACTTTGGTTTGGAGCTTCTTTTGATTTGAGCCAGCACTACCAATACTTGACGACCGTTGATATTGATAACCTCTTCGCCTTCAAGGGAAAAGGTGCCTTACGAACGGTGGGTGCATTTGCGAAAGATCTGATAACATTTAATTTAAAGATGTTTCGCATGAGAGCCTTAGCGCTATCAAATTGGCGCCGCGATCCCTATGATACGTTTAGAAAACAGCGTAATTGGAACAAGAGCTCGGATGTGAAGGCATTGTACTTCATGCTCTTTGCGGAGTTTGGGCCTAAAGATCGCAATGTAAGTCCTTATAGTACGGATGCTGCTATTACTTTGAGAGAGATTGCAGATTGGGCCATGCTAGGTATTCATCCGAGCTACGCATCGAATAGTGATTTGGAGTTGGTAGGCAAGGAGCGTCAGATGCTGCAAAATGTGGTCCGCCGACCAGTGACGCAAAGCCGACAACATTACCTACGCATGCGAACTCCGCATACGTTTAGAAATTTGATCGAATTGGGCATCAAAGACGAGCATAGTATGGGGTATACAGAATTACCTGGATTCCGTGCGAGTATCGCTTCGACTTACACCTTTTACGACGTTGAATTGGAGATGGAGTTGCCGCTCAACCTTCATCCTTTTGCCTTCATGGACGTGACCTATTACGGGGACACCTATTTGAATGTTGGTGCAGAGGAAGCCTTGGCAGCGATGAAGCAATGGGTGCCCGTGGTGAAAGCCGTTGGCGGCACGTTAATTTCCGTATGGCACAACCGTACCTTTAGTGAATTTGAGCCCCAATGGAAGGGCTGGGCTGAGGTCTATAAATCCTTTATTGATGCGGCCAAACCTTAAATACATCACACATGCCGAGATCGATTTCGAACGTTGGGATCGATGTGTGGCTGCCACAGCACATCCACAACCTTATGGGTTTAGCTGGTACCTGAATTGGGTAGCGCCAACCTGGGATGCGCTTGTTTATGGGGATTACGAAGTGGTTTTTCCGTTGTTTCCTAGAGAGAAAAACGGCATTTCCTTTACCACGCGTCCTTATGGGACACAGGCTGTAGGCCCGTATTCGACCATTCCGTTGTCCGCACAGTGGGTAGAAGCGTTGATGGAGGAGGCGATGAAACATTTTGCCTACGGGGAATTCTTTCTTTCACCCGGCGTGGCTTTACCGTCCCATTGGACCCCTGAGAAGTATTCCAATTTTATTTTGTCCACCAAGGCCTCGTATGAGGAATTGGCAGCAGGATATAGTGCGCAGACGAAGCGCAACCTGAAAAAGGCACAAAAGAGTTCCTTGGAATCCGCACAATGGGCTACTACTCAAGATGTGGTGCGTTTGTGGAAGCAAAACACCCAAGACAAGACAGCGATTACCGCGGAAAACATCGATAGTTTGGCTAAGGTCTTAGAGTTTTGCCTGTATCAGAAAAGAGGCGTACTGCTGGCCGTATATGATGAGGGAAATACCCTGGTAGCTGGGCAGATTTGGGTCCAATTCCTTGGACGTTCCACGCTCTTACTCAACGCCAGTTCTGGCTACGGCAAGGAATGTGGCGCACCGACCTTGCTCATCGATCAAATGATTCAGCTCCACGCAGGCTCTGATCATAAATTAGATTTTGAAGGTAGTAGCATTCCCGGACTGGCACGCTTCTACAGCGGCTTTGGCGCCCATGATGAACCCTTCTATTTCCATGTAGAGAACAACCTGCCTTGGCACCTGCGTTGGCGCAAACCCAAAACCACACGTTAGTGAAATACAAACACCTCTTCTTTGATTGGGATCACACCCTTTGGGACTTCGAGAAAAACTCTGAAATGTCCCTGCGCAATCTCTATGCAGATTTGGGATTGCCGGGTTTAGGGTTGCCCAGTTTCGAGCAGTTTTTCGATAAATACATCACCATCAATGACCTGAAATGGGATTTGTACCGCGCCGGGGCCATTGATAAGCAAACCCTTCGTGAAACTAGGTTTCGCGAAACGTTTGAGTATTTTGGCGTGAGCGCTAACGATGTGGCTTGGGAGATGGAACTCCGCTACATTAAGGAAACGCCCTATCAAAACCACTTGATTGAAAGTGCTGCTGATGTATTGAAAGAACTAAAAGCAGCAGGCTGTGTTTTACATGTCATAACCAATGGTTTTCATGAAAGTCAAAACATCAAATTTGCCGAAAGTGGTCTTGAGTCGCTTTTTGATTTGTTGCTCTGCAGTGACCAAGTGGGGGTAAACAAGCCGGATCCAAAGATTTTCCGCCGCGCCCTCCAGCTCACCGGTGCCGCGCGCAAGGAGAGTGTGATGATCGGCGATAATCTCATTGCGGATTGTGTTGGGGCGAGGGAGCAGGGCATTGACCAGGTCTACTTCAACCCTAAGAAGGTGCCGCACCACGAGAAATTGACTTTTGAAATTGCGCATTTGGAAGAATTGGTCCCAATTATTTTAAACGTATAATATGACTGTCAAAAGAGCCATTCAAGCCTACGACGTAATGATGGGGGAGCACCCTCTCAAACAACCGTTGCCTACGCAACAAGTCGAACAAATCGACCCCTTTCTGCTGATCCACCACCACGCGAATTTCGTGGAGCCGGGGACGGACCGGTGGAATGCGGGGGTAGGACCGCATCCGCACCGCGGGTTTACGCCCGTGACCTTCATGTGGGAAGGCGGCGTACACCACCGAGATAGTCGGGGCAACAACAGTGTAGTCGACGACGGTGGCGTACAATGGATGGACGTAGGCATGGGAATTGTCCATTCTGAACGTCCGCCGGCCAAGCTTTGCGAGGAAGGTGGGATGCAGGAAATCGTACAGATCTGGATCAACCTGCCTAAGCGTGCCAAGGGCATGGAACCCAATTATATTCCGCTACAAAAAGACGAAATGCCCGAAGTTGCTGGTCATCAAGACCTGCGCATCTCGGCCGGGACTCCTATTGCCGATGGTCCAAAGGGACCGCTTCAAAGCGCCTATCCCATCTCTAGTGTGCACGGCACGGCAGCGGCAGATACGGCGGTGACCTTTGAGGTAAAAGAGGGCGAATATGGATTGTTGTACTTGCTCAGCGGAGGCGGCAGATTGGAAGGGTACGGCATGGTGGAGGAGCACTTTTTATATGAATTGGTCCCAGGGCATCATACCCTCATTCCTTCAGCGCCGACCAAGCTTCTTTTTGTGAGTGCGGCGCCTATTCAAGAGAAATTGGAAACCTATGGTCCCTTCGTGATGAACAGTCAAACAGAAATCATGGAGGCCATGCGCGATTATCAAATGGGTAAAATGGGCTACCTCGTAGAGCGCGATATGCCTTAAGGCTTCGCTATCTTTGCCGCATGGAATCCGTCAAAAGGGACATACGTAGCCTATCTCAGGATCAGATGGTCCAATTCTTTGAGGCCAATGGCGAAAAAGCTTTTCGCGCCAAGCAAGTCTATCAGTGGCTTTGGCAAAAGAGTGCTTCGTCGTTTGACGAGATGACTAACCTGAGCAAAACCACCCGCGCCCTGCTCGAAGAACATTTCTATTTCAACCTCCTGGAGGTCGACCTCATGCAGCGTTCGAAAGATGGCACCATTAAAAATGCGGTGAAGCTGCACGATGGGGCCATGGTGGAATCCGTGCTCATCCCAACGGAGAAGCGCATCACTGCTTGTGTAAGTTCCCAAGTAGGGTGTAGCCTCGATTGTACCTTCTGTGCGACCGCAAGCCTCAAGCGCATGCGAAACCTTACACCAGATGAGATTTACGACCAAGTCGTGGTTATCGATCAGCAGGGCAAGGAATATTTCGATCGACCGCTGACAAATATTGTTTTTATGGGAATGGGGGAGCCGTTATTGAACTATAGTAACGTTCTGCAGGCCATTGATAAGATTACCGATCCAAAAGGTTTGGGCATGTCGCCAAAGCGCATCACGCTTAGCACTATCGGCGTTCCCAAGCTCATTAAAAAAATGGCGGATGATCAGGTCAAATTTGGTCTGGCCATTTCCTTGCATAGCGCCATCGAAGAAAAGCGCGCCAAACTCATGCCGCTCGCGCACAAGAGCACCACGCTCGCGGATTTGCGTGAGAGTCTGCAGTATTGGTACGCCAATACAGGTCGCGGCGTGACCTTTGAATATGTCATTTGGCGTGGAATCAACGACCAGGAGGCCGATGCCATCGCACTCGCAAAGTTCTGTGGCGCTATACCGACGAAGGTGAACATTATTCAGTACAATCCCATCGACAATGGGCCGTACACGCAGGCATCGCAAGAGGCCGTGGATCTGTACAAGCGCATTTTGGAAGAGCGCCGTATTGTAGCCACCGTGCGCCATTCCCGCGGTCAAGATATTGATGCTGCTTGTGGGCAGCTCGCGAATAAGCAGGGCGAATAACTTTTACTTTTCCACACTTTTTGGAAGTCTGAGGATGAGGGTCCAATTTATTTGGAAACCCAACGCCCATGCTTATCACTACCTATTCGTGCCACGCCCACACCCTTGGCGTCGCCCCACTCCAACTACAGGTCAATATTTCGCGCGGCATTAAGTTCCACCTGCTAGGCATCCCCGCACGCTCTGGAATCGAGATGCGGAATAGGGTCTATACCGCTCTGCGCTCCAATGGCTGGCGATGGCCCGGCCAGCGAATCACTATTCAGTGCGAGGAATCCCCTATTCCCATTCGCCAATACGAACTCGACCTAGCCATAGCCCTGGGCATCCTTGCCGCATCAAACCAGCTCCCCCTTCCGGACCTCGATCAATACCTCATTATCGGGAATCTGGGTCTTGACGGCGCCGTCCTCAAGGCAAAAGATCCGTACAATGCCGTCGTACGCGCCATCGCTTTGGGTAAAAAGGGCATCATCTTACAATTTGATGCGGATTTCTCCTTCACAGCCCCCTTGCCCAAAGGATTTCGCTTAGGTAGAGCGGCCCATATCCAAGATGCTGTAGATGTGCTACGGGCTGAAGACTGGCAACAACCCATCCCCAGTGAGGAACTCCAAATCACACAACAAGATGCCTTGTGTTTTTCTCAAGTAGAAGGGCAACAAATGCTCAAGCGAGCGCTGGAGGTGGCTGCGGCCGGCGGTCACCATCTTTGGGCAGAAGGTTCGCCGGGATTGGGGAAGACGATGCTATTGGAGCGAATGCATACGATATTGCCTCCGCCGAATGTCCTTACCTCGGCCTTGGTTCAGAGTTTAGGTCAGGCTATTGGCAAAAGAACGGGGGACCGTCCGTGTGAGAGGTTGCGATTGGAGCAATCATTGACCTCCATATTTGGCAATTCCCCGGAACTCATGGAACATGCCATTGAAGCCTTCACTAGGGGAGCTCAAGATTTATCCGATATACCCGCGCATGCACTACCGAGTAAGGCGCAGCAGGTACCCACTTTGATTAAAAGCTTGGGAGGTGTTCTCATAGTCGATGAATTGCTTAAACACAAGGAGCGTTTTCGTGCGGCATTACTAAAACCTATGGATTCCTACACCTTTCAATGTATCGCTGCCGCCAATCCTTGTCCATGTGGCCATTTCAATAGTCCGACACCTTGTAAGTGTACGCCTATTGCGCTAGAAAATCACCGCCAGCGCTTTCAAGCAGCCTTGCGCGACCGCTTTGATATTTGCTTGCCCATTACCGCGCCAAGACAGGAGTTCGAAGCTGCGGAGACGAGCACTCAGATACAACGGAGAGTACACCAAGCTTGGTCCATTCAAATGAATAGACAAGGCAAGCAAAACGCTCAGCTTTCTGAAGAAGAAATATTGTTTTCAGGACTCGTGCCACAAAGTATTTACGAATGGTTGGTGGAGCATTGTCTACAGTCGCGTATAAGCATTAGAGGTCGCCGCCAAGTCCTTGGTGTCGCCATGACCATCATGGATTTAAGAGAAGAACAGTCTATGGAACTAGAGCATCTAAAAGAGGCCTTACTCATGCGTACCTAGCGGCGCCACTTGGTGTCTTTTGGGTCCGGCGCATTTTTGGTCCATTCGATAGGTCCGTTGCAGCCTATTTCAATCACCATGGAATTTGGCCCGCCGAATACCCCAAGCATATCACTGCGCCATTGACGGAACTCTTCAATATCGGTGGCATAACAGCTCATAGTGAGGATGGAAATGTAGTTCTTTTCAATAACAATAATAGCAGGAACAACATGGTCTACGGTACGGTAATCACGCCCAGCGGTCATGCGTTTATCGCCTATAAATGACTTGAACCAGAACTTTAGCGCATACAAGATTTCATCTTCATCCTCATAGGCAAAGGTGCTGAGGTGATAGGTGGGCTTGACTTTATTGCCCAATTCATTCACCTCTTTCTCCAATTGCTTGAGCTGGTAGTATTCATGCTGCACAAATTCGGTTTCCGGTAATACGCCGTAATCTGGTTCGTTTCCGTTGATGGACTTTATTTTGAATCTATCCTCTATTTCACTAATAAATAGCTGAGTACGTTGATTCAATTCTTCTACTTGACCTTGAGCATACAAGCTGGTTAAGATGATAAGAGCTATAAGGAGGTTTTTCATAATGCTAAGTCTGAGACGATAAATGTACTGCCGCCAATAAAGATAAGGTCCTTTGGTTTTGAATTGTTTTTTGCTGCACTCCAGGCTTCTTGGACCGTGGAGAAGTGATTTCCATACCGACCCATGCTGGCGGCGAGTTCGCCCAATACTTCAGGAGCCGCAGTTCTCGGACTTGTACTGGCGGCCCAATAAAACTTGGACCCTTCTATGGGTAATAATTCTAAGACTTTTTTAAAATCTTTATCACCTGCACTGCCCAATACCCAGTGGATCGTCCCTTCACATTCACGTTGTACTTGTGGGATTAGTTCGGAAAATGCGTGGCCGTTATGGCCAGTGTCACATACCGTTCTTGGCTCCTGATCAATGATCATCCATCGACCTTGAAGGCCTGTATTGGTCACTACCCTAGTAAAACCTAAAGACCAAACCGACTGGTATTCCGGGAAGAGTAAATCCAAGGCCGTCGCCGCACCATTGATATTGTATTTCTGGTAATCCCCTCCCAAATCGCTCTCAAACTCAAATCCTGATGCCCAGAATAATGGTGCTTTTTGATCATGCGCAACGCGCTCAAAGACGGCTTGGGTTTCCGTGTCTCTTTGAATGATAACTGCCGGCACACCAGCTTTGATAATCCCCGCTTTTTCAGCTGCTATGGCAGCTCGAGTAGTACCTAGCCACTGCTCATGGTCTAGGCCTATATTGGTGATTACAGTGAGTTCAGGCCTACAGATGTTGGTGGCATCCAATCTTCCACCCATTCCTGTTTCTAAGATGATCCAGTCCACTTTTTCGTCCTCGAACCATAGTAGCGCCAGCATCAAGGTAAGCTCAAAAAAGCTATAGCCACCCTCGGTCAAAATGTCTTGGTGCTGGGAAACAAATTCGATAATGAAGGATTCAGGAACTTTGGAAGTACCAATTTTTGCACGCTCTCGAAAATCAAACAAATGTGGCGATGAGAACACACCCACGCGCAATCCCATTTCACGCATTCCGGATGCCATCAAATGTACCGTTGATCCTTTACCATTGGTGCCGGCCACGTGAATAGTTGGAATATCGGTTGCGGGATAGCCCAAATAGGACCATAGCTCCTGTGGGCCTTCTAGACCAATTTTATAATTCTTGTTTCCGCCGTCGCGCTGAAAATTAGGCACTGCGCTATACAGCCATTGTACAGCCTCGTCGTAGGTCATTGTAGATCAAAACGATAAACAATAAAACCAACCCGTCTCAAATTTCCGGGATCAGCACTCCATTTTGAAGCGTTGGCGGCTTTTTTGGCTTTATTAACCAAGCAGGTATTGGAACCAAAATTTGATTTGACAAGACCGGCTGGTATTTGATTATTTGGAGCCAATTCTGCTTCGTAAACTTCGCCATTTGCATTTACAGCAATTTTTATCACCACTACACCTTCATAATTACAACCAGTTTCAGGCTCTGGGATTTTCACGGGGCGTCCGTTCATCCAATATTGACCATTGTTCCCTATTCCTCCGTTACCTGTCCGGTTAGGACTCAAAATATCGCCATTAGGGTCCCCTTGATCGCCACCGCCTTGAGTTTCACCTTCTCCTTGGCCATTGCCTTGGTTCTGAGTGTTAAACATTCGGTTAAGTCTATCTTGTTTGCGCTGGCGATCTAATTCCTCTTCTGTGGGTTGAGGATCAGGTTCGGGGGTCGTTTGCTCTTGAACAGGCTCCTGAGGTGTTTGAACCGGCGTGGTTTGTGTTTGCGTAGTGGTTTGCTTAGTGGGCTCGCTGATCACTGGTGCCTCGTCAATATCCTGAGTCACGACCTCTTCTTGAGCCTGCGGTGCTTCGACGGGTTCCGCTGGAGCCGGAGGAGGGGGTGTAGTAGGATCAGCTTGTGAGGTGTTGCCTGCGCCATCGTCTTGGTAACCAAAATTAATGGCAATGCCTTCTTCAGGTGGCGGGTCTTGGTAGGTAAGTCCATAGAATGCAAACCATAACAATAGGAGGGCATGGAAAACAATCGTTCCAATGCGTGCTTTATTTCGGTTTGTATTCTCGTTAAATGCCATTAGTTCGGATCAGTTGCAATGATCATTTTCATTTTGTTACGGTAGCCTATGTCCAAAATCCGTACCGTTTCACCTGTAGATACATCTTTGTGAGCGCGAAGTATAATTATGGGTTCTTCCTCGGCGGATACTTTAGAAGCGGCTGCTATTAAACTATTTTCGACATCGTCTGAGTTGATGTTGGTCCCGTCAAGGTTGAACTTGAGGACATTATTAACGGTTAGTGTATCTGGGTAAACCGTGAGTGTAATGTTATTTTTCTTGACCGTTTGTGCACCACTTTTTGGCAAGATGATGTCCAATGCACTTGAGGTGACTAGGGTGGAGGCCAGGATGAAGAATATGAGTAATAAGAAGACCAAATCTGTCATTGACGACATATTGACCTCTGCACTAACTTTCCTTCTCGATCTTAAATTCATAATTAGTTGCGATTAAGCTGGTTCGTGCAACAAGTCTAAGAAGGCCATCGCACTAGCTTCAAGTTTGTATACCACGCGATCCACTCGAGTCACCAAAAAATTGTAACCAAAATAGGCGATGATACCGACCAACAAACCGGCAACCGTAGTGGTCATTGCAGTATAAATGCCTTCCGCCATCATATCTAACTTGATTTGGCCTCCAGCATTTGCCATCTCTTTAAAGGTTAGGATCATCCCGATAACCGTTCCCAAGAAACCAATCATAGGTGCGCCACCAGAAATCGTTGCTAACATTGCGAGTCCTTTTTCTAATCGGGTTACTTCTAATTTGCCCTGATTCTCGATGGCTTGAGTAATATCACCTAAAGGCTTTCCAATACGACTAATACCTTTATCAATCATCCGCGCCACAGGTGTGCTTTCTGCAGCACACAAGGCTTGTGCACTTTCTAACTTCCCATCTAATACCATATCCTTGATATTATTCATGAAGTTAGGATCTACTTTATTCGCATTGCGTATGGCGCCAAATCGCTCTAAGAAAATGTAGATGGCCATGACGCTTAGAATTCCTAAGAACACCATGATTAGGATCCCCCCGATACCTCCTGAGGACATCAAATCAAGAATTGACATAGTGGTTTCGTTCGACGAAGTTGAAGTCATATCAGCAGCATTAGTGCCTGGCTGAATTTGAAGGAATTGTGTATTCATTGTCTAAAGTGTCATTTTCTCAAATATCCGCAAAAAGAAAGCCCTCGTTTTACAAGGGCTTTCGAGATATCAACAAGTTCGAACAACTCTAAAAGAGTGTACGTTCGAGGATATATACTGCCGCCCCTGCAAAGTATCCAACGAGTGCAAGCAGTGAAATATTCTTCAAATACCAACCAAATGGTATTTTTTCTAGTCCCATTACTGCCACACCAGCAGCTGAACCAATGATGAGCGCAGAACCACCTGTTCCTGCACAATAAGCCAAAAACTCCCAGAATACACCATCTACCATGAATAGACCAGTAGTGGTAACCTCGTACATTCCCATCGCGGCTGCAACTAGGGGTACGTTATCTACAATGGAAGAAAGTAAACCGATAATGATGCTCACAGCATATACGCCGCTTTCAGTGTTTGTGCCAATGGAGTTATCCAAGGCAATAGCTAAATCTCCCAGCTGTCCCATGCTTTGCAATGAAGCTACGGCCAAGAGGATTCCCAAAAAGAAAAGTACCGATGGTGTATCAATTTTACGAACTACACCCAACACACTCAACTCGTGACGAACTTCGCTAGGTTTTCTTCTGTGTATAATATCTGTAATCAGCCACAAGACACCTAAAGAAAGCATCATGCCCATAAAAGGGGGGAGGTGGGTAACGGTCTTGAAAATAGGAACAAAAATTAATCCTGCTACACCGGCAAAGAACACGAAATTCCTTTCGAATGGAGTAGTTGGATCAGTGTAATGATCGGCACTTTCTACGCGAACTGGGCGCGTTACGTTCCCTTTCATTCGGAAGGAAAGAATGGCCAAAGGGGCTAACAATGTGAAAATAGAAGGGATGATTAACACCTTAATAATTCCTGCTGCTGTGATCTGACCTTTGATCCACAACATGGTCGTAGTTACATCTCCGATGGGCGACCAAGCACCCCCGGCATTGGCTGCTACAACGACCATTCCGGCAAAGAACCAGCGATCCTTTTGGTCTTCGATCAACTTGCGCAATAGGCTGACCATTACGATGGATGTGGTAAGGTTGTCCAAGGCGGCTGAAAAGAAAAAGCTCAACACGCAAATAATCCACATGAGTTTAACCTTGTTCGTGGTCTTGATCTTATCAGTAATGACAGAAAAACCTTCGTGCGCATCAACCAATTCAACAATGGTCATCGCCCCAATCAAAAAGAAGAGGATGGAGGAGATTTCACTAAGGTGATGCAGCAGGTGCTCTTCAACATGATGAACATCGTGAGCGGTCATGATGTACAAGGTCCAAGTAACCACACCGGTTACCAGGGCGGCAGCCGCTTTATCTATTTTTAGTTGATGCTCGAGAGCAATAGCTGCATAGCCTAGTACGAAGACTACGAGCATTAATGTATATACCATAATTATATTAACAGTTTAAGGGCGTTTGAATATGCCTTAAATGTAATGCCTGTTTTTTGGTTGTCAATAGCTTTGACGTTGAGTAGTGCAGAATTTATAGTGTTGGAAACATCGGTAAAAATGGCCTCATCATTGACAACAGCACCTTCTTGCATTAAATATCCGAAAACTCTAGCCATTCCACAATTTGAGATAAAATCAGGGATAACCGCACATTTTCGGTCTGCGAGTTCGGCAATTGGGCCGTAAAAAATCTCTTCATCTGCAAACGGAACGTTGGCCCCTGAAGAAATCACTTCCAATCCATTGTCCAGCATCTGTGCGAGTTGCATTCTATTGACCAATCTCGAGGCCGCCGCTGGGATGAACACTTCCGCTCCCATGGACCAAATCTGCTTGTTCACTTCTTCGAAGCTCATCATATTGTGCGCATTCAATGCATTACCGTTCTTTTCATTAAACAAGGTTTGGATCTCTTCGAATGAAAATCCTTCTGGCTTCATCAAGCCGCCTACCTTATCGATGATACCGACAATTTTAGTACCCATTTGACTGAGGTAATAGGCCGCACCTGAAGCAACATTGCCCCATCCTTGGATGATTACTCGTTTTTGTTGAACATCGCCGCCCCAGATATCATAGAAATGTTTGACGCTCACTGCAGACCCATAGCCGGTAATAAGATCGCCCACCTTAAAGGTGCCTTCGGAGCTTGGATTGAGATTTGGGCTATCTACCGTTAAGCTTACCCCGTCTTGGAGCTGTTTAATCTTCTTGGCCTTGGCAAAATCTCCCGGCTGGTAATGTCCATTAAGCACACCCTCTTGCGGATGTAAAATGCCGAATTCACTTGTAATAGGAATAACCTCTGTCTTTTGATCAACGTTAAGGTCACCGCCGGTCCCGTAATAGTTTTTTAAAAGAGGGTATACCGCCTTGTACCAGCGTTCTAATACGCCTTGTTTTCTAGGATCATTCGGATCGAAGTCAATACCACTTTTGGCACCGCCAATAGCCGGTCCAGCGATGGTAAATTTAATTTCCATGGTCTTAGCTAGCGATAAGACTTCACCTTCCGTGAGTCCGGGTCTCATGCGGGTTCCGCCACCAGCGGCACCGCCGCGTAGGCTATTGATTACGACCCAGCCTTTTGCTTCAGTTTCAGAATCGTGCCAGTGGAATACAATCTCTGCGGGGCGCTCTTCAAAAGCGCGCAGTTGCTCTTTCATGTGTGCTCTGTTTAAGGGAGCTTAAAGATAGCGTTTCAAGGATAGAAAATACTGCCGGAGCTATGCGATAATCCACTGCCCGTGGTGTGGCCTAAAACATTGGGTCGTCCATAAAATCTCTCGGCGGCCAACAATGCGAATATCATGGCTTCTTTGTAGTCGATGATTTGCTCAGAGGGTACGACGAGGCCTGCGCCTAAGCTGGAGATTCGTGACATGAGGTGCTTGTTTTTGGCGCCTCCACCGGTAATTAAAGTTTTTCTGGGCCCAATTTTCTTCGCAATGACCCTGGCCGCCACCTCAGTGTAGGTAGCCAACGCATCGACAGGGGAAAGTCCTTTTAAAATTGGGTTGATATGGTCCTCCATCCATTCATATCCCAAACTCTCCTCTGTACTTTGGATAGCACCTATAAGTATCTTGACTTTGTCTTCGAAGACAGTTCCAGAGGCTGCCCCATTCCCACTAGTATCATAGGCCTGTCCTAATAATTCTGCTTGCCCATTCAGAACCGCATTGACCGGACAGATATCCCCGGCCGCTGCAATGCCTTCCGAAAGAAGAGGTTTGCCAAACGAATAATTCGCGAATCCACCAATGTTCAGACAGCATTCATATTCCCCAAACATTAGGTGATCTCCTGTGGGAACTAACGGGGCGCCTTGTCCGCCAAGAAGCACGTCCTGCACACGAAAATTGGTTACCATCGGAATGCCCAAATCCTCCGCAATCGAAGGTAGGCAACCGGCTTGATGGGTGAATTTGTTGGCGGGATCATGAAAAATCGTTTGTCCGTGATGCCCGATAAGGTGTATTTCAAAATCGTGTGCTTGTGAAAAGGAACGCACACAGTCAACCGTCCACGCAGCAAAGGCTTGGTCGAAGGCAGGCGATTTTTTGCCTCGCCTATAGGTTTGTTGGGCCAGTTTTTTTAACTCCGGTGGGTAGGGATGAAATTGGACCCCCAACACCTTCCAATCCTTCGAGTTTCCGGGGTGAAAAGCGACCAAAGCGGCATCCATTCCGTCAAGGGAAGTGCCGCTCATTAATCCTAAAACATTGAAGCCTGCGTTGTACATTTGCGTAACCCAATATTAATCAGAATAATCGATGAACTTCACCCTATCAGAGGAGCATTTGATGATTCGGGATGCAGCGCGTGATTTTACTCAAGCGGAATTGCTTCCAAGAGTCATAGAAAGAGACGAAAAGCAGGAATTCCCTGCACAACAAATTAAGCAACTTGGCGAGCTCGGCTTCATGGGCATGATGGTAAGTCCGGACTACGGAGGTTCGGGTATGGATACCTTGTCTTACGTATTGGCTATGGAAGAGTTTTCAAAGGTAGATGCCTCGGCGTCTGTAGTCGTGAGCGTGAACAATAGCCTCGTGTGCTGGGGACTAGAAACCTTCGGTACTGAGGAGCAAAAACAGAAATACCTCACCAGATTAGCTTCAGGCGAAATCATTGGTGCATTCTGTTTGAGCGAGCCGGAAGCCGGTTCAGATGCGACATCACAGCAAACTACCGCCATTGACCAAGGTGACCATTATTTGCTGAATGGCACGAAGAACTGGATCACGAATGGGAATAGCTGTGAGATAGCGTTAGTAATTGCACAAACCGATCGTGAAAAGGGCCACCGCGGTATCAACGCATTGATCGTTGAGAAGGGGATGGACGGCTTTGTCGTAGGAAAGAAAGAAGATAAACTCGGAATCCGCGGTTCAGATACGCATACGTTGCTATTCAATGACATAAAGGTGCCGAAAGAAAACAGAATAGGCGAAGACGGTTTCGGCTTCAAATTCGCTATGAAGACCTTGAGTGGTGGCCGTATCGGTATTGCTGCCCAAGCTCTGGGAATTGCACAAGGTGCATTGGATTTAGCACTGGCGTACTCTAAAGAGCGTTCCACCTTTGGAAAGCCTATTCATGACCACCAAGCCATTGCATTCAAGCTTGCCGATATGGAAATGAAAATAGAGCAGGCACGTTTGTTAGTGCATAAGGCTGCTTGGTTGAAAGATCAAGGTTTGCCGTACGATAAAGCAAGTGCCATGGCGAAACTGGCGGCTTCAGAGGCAGCGATGTGGGTGACCACAGAGGCTGTTCAGGTGCACGGCGGCTACGGTTTCGTGAAAGAGTACCATGTGGAGCGTTTGATGCGCGATGCCAAGATTACCCAAATCTATGAGGGCACCTCTGAAATACAGCGTGTCGTCATCTCACGTGACTTGATTAAAAACAGCTAATTACAGCAGGGGGAGGAGTTGCTCCAGAGCAATGCTTCGCGAACCTTTTAACAAGATATGGGCGTCCTTAGGGGCGCCTTTTTCGTTCCAGTACGTGGCCAATTCTGCTGCGGTGCCAAAATGAGCACCTTGCCACGAGGTTTGTCCGAAAAAGTTTCCAACTAAGATGCAGCGCTGCGACATGCCTGATTCGCGCACCAATTGTACCATTGCTTCATGCTCTTGTGCGGCTGCATCGCCCAGTTCAAACATATCCCCAAGAATCAAAATACCTTCAGGATGCCATTTCGCGAAGCTTTCTACCGATAATGACATGCTGGTAGGATTGGCGTTGTACGCATCTAATAAGACCTTGTTATGTGCGGTTTCTCTCCATTCGACTCTGTTCATAGTGGGAACGTATGAGTTGATGGCATCCACTATGTTTTCCGCGGAAATGCTGTAATGTAAGCCGATGGCAACTGCTGCTGCAATGTTTGTTTCGTTAAAAGTGCCGCTGAGTTGGCTTTTGATCTTATGCACGTTATTATCATACTCAAAACAAAGTCCAGCAAATTCTCCTTGAGATTTAGATAACCATTGGTATTCGCCGCTATGTTGTCCAAAGGTGATGGTTGGGCATCCTCGACTTTTCTCAATTTGAATAGGATCATCAGTATTTAATAAAACGTATGAGTGGTTTTGGGATCGAATAAAGTCATATAGTTCACTTTTGCCTTTAATAATACCCTCTACGCCACCGAAACCTTCCAAATGTGCTTTGCCATAGTTTGTGATGTAGCCTAAATCTGGTTCGCAAATGGATGCGAGTAGGGCGATTTCACCTTGATGGTTCGCACCCATTTCTACTATGGCGATCTCGGTACCTTCAGGAATACTAAGTAAGGTTAGTGGTACCCCAATATGGTTATTGAAGTTCCCCTTTGTGGCGTGTACTTTGAGTTGGGTAGAAAGTACAGCATGGAAGAGTTCCTTGTTGGTAGTTTTGCCATTGCTGCCGGTCAGCCCTATGATGGGGATGCCTAGGTGCCTGCGATATAGCCTAGCGCATTCTTGTAATGCTGTAAGAACATCCTCAACCTGTAAAAGTCTGTGGTCTTCTCCTATAGGCTCGTCAACGACAGCGTATGATGCCCCCTCCGCTAAAGCCTGTAGTGCAAAGTCGTTTCCATTGAATCGAGCACCTTGAAGGGCGAAAAACACAGAGCCAGGAACGATGTTGCGCGTATCGGTAGATACAGTTTTGCATTGAATGAAGGCCTCGAATGGAGTCATGATTACATTAGGATTGGATAGGGGAAAGTTAGGACATAAAAAAACCCCGCCGAAGAGGCAGGGTTTAATATTGTTAAAAGTCAGATTACATTTTGTAGCGTTTGAAGTTGTGTCGTTTGACTTTCCCAGGACGCTTGTTACGGGAATCGTCGAGATTCTGGAATCCAACACGATCCATTGCACATCTAAATCCAATGTAATCAGTACTTTGATCTTCTTCTAAGAATCGACGTGTCCCTGGGCTTAACCAATACGCACGGTCTTTCCAGCTTCCTCCTTTGTAAACACGTGTTGTGTTGTTAATCAAAGAAGTCTCTTCATAATCGTACATAGGAGGTGACGTTGGCTCATTGAAGGCCATAGGTGATGGTAAGAACATTGAGTCTACTCCAGTGCTATCTGCGAAGCCAAATGATGTACTATCGTCTGGGAAATCTAGAGTAGTCTGGTCATCATAACCTCCATCTGCATAGTTGACGGAGCTTTGGACATCGCCATCGAGATAATCACGGTAATCACTTTGGTTGTAATTACGACGTGTAGGAAAGGTTCCATCTTTACTGATAACATCATCTGCAGTAACATCTCTCATAGGAAGTTGCCCCGGAAGACGCACTGGAACACCTACACCGTTAATGGTATCATACTGAATGTCATCTAAGATAACGAGTCCGCCACTGTTGTCCCAGTTCTTATCAAAGGTTTGAAACTCGTTTCCACGGAATCCGCGGAAGTCAGTGACATCGTTCGAAGATAGGGGACGGTAAACGTCAAGCACCCATTCCGCTGCATTACCTGCCATGTCGTACAATCCGAAATCATTTGGCGGATAAAAACGTACTTGAATGGTGATATCGGCTTGGTCATTGAGCCATCCAGATGTACCCATGTTATCTCCTCTTCCACGTTTAAAGTTGGCAAGAATATCACCACGTTCCTGTTTGTTGTAGTTGCGCGTTTCATTACCATTCCAGCTGTACTTGTTTTTATCTACTACTGTATTGTAGATGCGGCGACCACCATCTGCATAAGCTGCATATTCCCATTCCGCTTCAGTAGGTAAACGATATTTAGGTAGCAGGATACCGTCTTCAATTCGGGCTGGACGTCCATCCTTTCCATATCCCATGGGGTTTAAATCTTTAAGTCCCTTTTTGTTTTGGGCAGAATATTCACCTTCTCTATAAAGATAAACTTCTGTATTGAAATGATCTGGACCATAAGGATTTTCATTGATGCTCAGAATTCCTTTTTCAATTAAAATGACCTCATTGACACGATCAGTTCTCCATGAACAGTAACGTTGTGCTTGTAGCCAACTTACACCAACCACTGGATAGTAATTGTACGCGGGATGACGCAAGTAATTTTCAACGTAATTATCGTTGTATGCTAACTTATCTCGCCAAACTAACGTATCCGGTAGTGCAGTTTCAAATACCCGTGGATATTCTTCTTTATACACTCTTTCGAGCCAATATAAATACTCTCTATAATCCAGATTCGTTACTTCATTCTCATCCATGTAGAATGAGCTTACTGTCATCTGGCGGGGAATGTTGTTCCAGTCTTTGATAAAATCTTCTTCAACCTGACCCATGGTGAATGTACCACCTTCAATGAACACTAAACCAGGTCCAGTTTCTTGGCCTTTGTAGTTCAAGTTTGCTTGAAAGCCACCATTCTTTTTGTTGTTAATAGCCCAACCAGTAGTATTAGATTCTGGTCCTGCGCAACTTGCAAGGAGCGCAAGCGCAACAGTGGCGATTGAAAACTTTACGAAGGTATTCATACTATTTAATGTTTCGTCTTGGTTAGAATTTAGGACACTTAAGAGGTTTCATTTTGCTTTTACGTGTGCGGCATGGGAATTTGTAGCCCAAGCTGACTTCATGAGCACCACCTAGAGTATTGGTTAGATCACTGATGGTGTAATCGTAGCTATAACCAAAAGTCCAGGGAAGGTCAGGAGGTGTGATTCCCATAATGAAAATCACAGCATCTGGGTTGAAGCTTCCTTGACGGAGAGCTAAACCTCCCGCCAAAGGTCCACGAGCAAAACTCAAACCGGCAGTCAACTGAGAAGCAGGTCCTTGTTGTTGGTATACTATATTAGGAACGAGGTAAGATTGTAAACTATTGTGCAGTCGCTTACGGCCTAAAGGAAGATTAGCCCCAGCATGTGCAGTAAGTTTAAAAGGCAAACGGCTCTGGCTCAAGAATGCTTCATTCGGTTCAGTCAAATGATGACCCACCACACCGATGTACCAACGTTCAGTAAACCCGAGCATACCGAAGCTCAGATCTAAATGATTGTTATAATTGTTACCCGGCGCAACTTCATTTGTGGGCAGAACAAATCCGTAGAATGGATCAATCATATCTGGGAATGTAAACTGTCCCCAATCTAATGTACGCTGACGGAAAGTGGCTTGGAAACCACTCAATAAGGTGAACTTGCGATTTACTTCTAAATGGTAACTATATACTCCACTTACTTCGGTCAGATTTAGTGCACCATTTCCTGCATCATCACGCAGCGCCATTACGGCTACTCCACCATTTAATTTGTCTACGTATTGGTCGTAGGAGGCAGAATAAGTCTGGTATACCCCGAGCTCAGGATACTGATTTCGGTAATTAGTATGCACTGTGGGACATCTTTCTAGACCCGCAAATGCCGGATTTAGGTAGATAGGGTTGGCATAATATTGACTGAAGTGAGCATCTTGAGCAAAGCTTAAGGTGCTGGCGGTCAGTGTAATAGCCACTGTAAGTATGCGCGATTTCAATGCGTTCATTGATCAACCTATGTTTTCAAGCAACAAGTATAAGCAAAAAAAGTACGATTTGCACTTGCTTTTCGTTCCTGTTTAAACGCTTTTTATCCGGCTTTTGTTATGTATTGCGTAGTAAATTTGTGGAAGTGAAAAGAATTGTACTCCTATTATTTGTTTGTTTAAGTCCGGTACTCGTGGTGGCGCAGATGTCCTTTGATCAGGGTACATATGTCCGATTCAAAACTCTAAACCACCGCATTTCTGCCCCCAACGGAGCAGAAGGCCAACACAGCGGGCTATATAAATTAACCGGTAGCGAGATTATAGATTTAGGCATTCTAACAGCCGGGGATCCTACAGAGGAATTGGAGATTCGTTGCCGATTAGAGGGCGCACTACTCCCAATGAACAGCGCCAGTGAGCCCATGGCGGGTGATTTCGCCATCCCCTACGATGTAAATGAAACCACCCTTTCGGCCAGTACCGTCTACTGGTTTTACATTCCTCCAAGCTACAATCTTAACTACAGCCCATCCACTGAAGCGTCGAATTATTCGGATAATGCGTATTCCGATGCGAAATACTTCTTGGTGAGCGGAGGAAACAGCTCATACCAGCCCATATCTTTGGAACAAGAACAGGCAGATTCTAATGCCCGATTCTTGAACGCACGTACCACTTGGGTCTACGATACCGCCATGTATAATTTGGTCGGTACAGGTCGTCGATGGATGGGAGAATTATTTGATTTCACGACGCAACGAGAGTATGATTTCCCCCAAAGAACGGACGGAACCAGCAACACCGAAAACAGTCCTATTCCTGGAACGGATATCAATATTCAAATCAGAGCTGTAGCCCGTGCCAATACGAGCAATACGAAGCTTCGTATAGAATATGGCAATCAAACCGCCCAAATCAATTTCCCCGCAGTTTTGACCGGGAGCGTGAGTAACTTTGTTCAGGAAAAAGTCCTCACCGCTACATTCACCGCAGACCAAGGGTCAACCTTGCGCATCATATACGATAAGGCTGGAAATAATGCTGCGGCCATGTGGTTGGATGAAATGCTTGTGGATTGGGAAACCTCCTCTGAAAAACAGAGCCCCTCCAAATTCATGGTCAACGCTCCAAGAGGTGCAGATAGTTATTCCTATTTCACCACGGAGGCCAGTGCAGATTTGGCCATTTTCGGCATAGAAAATAACCGCATCGTTTCCAAGGTTGTCCCAATAATGACGGGAGCTAATGAAGCACGTTGGTACTCGCATGAAGATAAACTACGCACCTATAAATTTGGTGTGGGTTCCATCGATTGTACGGTGGATGAGGTGGTCGATTTAGGCAATAGTTCTTCAGCTACTTATCCAGATCTTAGCAATGCTCAAAGCATCATCATCGCTCCAGATTCCTTGCTCAGCGCCGCACATGATTTGGCAGATTTAGAACGAGTGACGGGTATCGATGCGGAGGTAGTTGCATTGGAGTATATATATGATGTAATGAACACCGGAAACCCTGATATTGGGGCTATTCGAAAGTTCTTGGTCCGATTATACGACGATTACGAAAAACTGCAATACCTCACCCTCTTGGGAGATGCATCCTACGATTATAAAGGTCAATTACCGGGTCCCAAATCCAACCTCATTCCCACGTACCACACCAACGCGAGTTTTTCCCTGTACAGCTCCTACATCACCGATGACTACTACGGCTATTTGGACGCCGGTGAAAGTGTGAATTGGTTCGTAGACGACCTCGACATTGGTATAGGAAGGATCCCTGTTCGTACCGTTCAACAAGCCGAACAAGCGGTGGCCAAAATCGAGCAATATCTCACGGCAACGGAGCGCTTTGGTCCATGGCGTATGAACGCGCTCTGGGTGGCGGATGATGTGGACGACGGTTGGGAAAAAGAGTTTGAAGTAGTACAGGACCGATTAACGAAAGAATTGGACACCATCCGCACCGAACTCAACAACATCAAGATTTATACGGACGCCTTTTTACAGGAAAGTATGCCCGGATCGCAACGCTATCCTGAGGCACGTCAAAAACTCTTCCGCGAAGTAGAAAATGGGGCGCTACTGGTGAGCTATGTCGGCCACGGGGGAGAGGTAGGCTGGGCCACAGAGCGTATTTTGCAACTAGAGGACATCAACGCTTGGGAGAATCAAACCACCTTACCAGTATTCACCACCATCACCTGCGAATTTGCCAGATTCGACGATCCAAACCGCGTGAGCGCTGCAGAACAACTCCACCTCAATCCAATGGGCGGTGCCATCGCACTATTTTCGACCACAAGAAGCGTCTTCGCAACGAACAGCACCTACCAACTCAATGAGTTGCTCAATAGAAATATGCTATTCCTCGACCAACCCCGTTTAGGAGATGTGATACGCACGACAAAGAACAACAACATCAGCGGTGATAAAATCAAATTCTCGCTCTTGGGAGATGCGGCACTTCCGCTGGCAAGACCTGAGGATGGATTGGTATTCGACTCCATCAATGGCGTCGCGTGGGATCAATTTAGCGATACGATTAAAGCATTGAATTGGGTCCAAATCAAAGGAAGCATCCGCGACGATAACGGCCAAACCCTCACTAACATGAACGGTCGCGTATGGCTCCAATTCTACGACAAGGCCCAAAACGTGCAAACCAAAACGAACGACAACCGAGGCGGCGCCTTCAACTTCGCCACACAAAACAACGCTGTGTTCAAGGGGCAAGCGACGGTGGTTAATGGAGTATTCACCTTTGAATTCCGCGTGCCCTTGGATATCAACTTGAGTGTCGGTCCCCCGAAGATTGCCGCCTATGCAACGAATTTCGAAAGAGATTTCTGGGGCGCCTCACGTCAACATTTGATCGGCGGCGTTTACGACGGGGTGATTACCGATACTGAAGGACCGGAAGTGCACCTATACATTAATGATACGAATTTCGTGTCCGGCGGCATCAGCGATTCCGATCCTACAGCCCTTGGATTCTTATACGATGAGAGTGGTATTAATGCGGTTGGATTGGGAATTGGGCACAACCTAAGCCTCATATTAGACGGCCAACCGGTCAACGTTAACGACTATTACCAGAGTGCCATTGACGATTTCACGCGCGGCAAGATCACATATCCTTATTACGACCTCGAATACGGCGAGCACACCTTGGAACTGCGTGCTTGGGACGTGCTCAATCAATGGGGCTACGATAGCATAGCCTTCGTGGTGGTGGATTCCGAGAAGCCTATTTTAAACCAATTGCTTGCCTATCCCAACCCCTTCCTCGATGAGGTGAACTTCAACCTAAGTCACGACGAGAGTGGGGAAGGCGGCACCCTCATTCTGGACCTGATTAATAACGAAGGCCGAATTTTATGGCACAAGGAGGAAAGCCTGACCCTCATGGGAGCGGAGACCTCGTTGCCAAGCTTTAAAATGTCGGAAATCGAAGGTGGGCGCCCAGGTCCTGGTTTTTACCATATTAGGGTCCAATTCACCCGAAATGTTGACGGAAAATCTGCCTCAATACAAGAAAAGCTCATATATATACGTTAAACTTGCGCTGCGACAAGCGTTAACCCAACTATGAAGAAACTCGCATTCCTCTCTTTAGCATTAGTTTTTGCCTTCCAGTCGAAGGCGCAAAGCAACCTTAAATACAATGTGGTAACCACTGCAGTACCTATTCTATTGGTGAGCCCAGACTCAAGAGCTGGTGCCATGGGAGATGTGGGGGTAGCGAGTACACCGGACGGCAATTCAAGTGCCTGGAACCCCGCGAAATTGGCCTTTTTGGAGAATAAGAAAGCTTCGATGGCGATGTCATACACACCGTGGATGTCAAAATTGGTCCCAGATATTGATCTGGCTTATGTGAATTATACCAAAGCTTTGAGCGACCGTCAAGGCATTAGTGCCTCGTTGCGATACTTCTCATTGGGGGAAATCAACTTCACCAACGAGCAAGGAAACTCGATGGGGACCTTCAATCCTTACGAATTCTACCTCGACGTAGCTTACGCTTTGAAACTCAGCGATCATTGGAGTGCAGGAACGGCATTACGCTGGATTTATTCGGATATCGCACAGGGCCAAGTAGTTCAAGGTCTTCAAACCAAACCTGGACAAAGTGGTGCCGCCGACCTTGGATTCTATTACCAAGGAGATTATACCAACATTAAAGGCGGCCGTCGTCAGGCTTGGTCGGCCGGTATTGCGCTGACAAACTTGGGTGCCAAAATCGCCTATTCTGAAAGTGGAAACAGTGACTTTTTGCCAACTAATTTGCGCATCGGTGGGGGATACCACTTGGAAATTGACCAATACAACCAAATGTCCGTCTACTTAGATTTAAATCGCCTTGTCGTGCCGACACCGCCAGAACTAGGCACGAATGGTGAAATCGTCGCCGGCATGGATGACAATGTAACACCATTGATGGGAGTATTCCAAAGCTTCAATCCAGCAGCGAAACCCGGCGGCTTCAACGAATTACTGCAGGAGAACATTTACAACTTTGGTTTAGAATACAAATACGACAATTTCCTATTTGCTCGTACTGGCTATCTCCACGAGCACAAACTCAAGGGGAATCGCCAATACGTGACGATGGGATTCGGCCTTCAATACAACGTATTTACCATCGACATGGCCTACCTCATTCCGGCCAGTCCAACCACGCGTTCGCCACTGGAAAACACCCTTCGTTTCTCCATGGCCTTCAACATTGACGGATTCTTAGCGCAGTAAGGGTAATTTTCCGATTCTTTCAAAATTCACCCACTTTGTTATAAAGTGGTCAACTTAAAGCACATCTTGTTTTGCTAGGTGGGGTTTTGCGTTAAATTTGTCGCTCAAAACACATCGACGACAAATGGCAAAAAAGCGCGTAACAAAAGCTACCTATTTGAAGTGGTACGAAGACATGCTCTTCTGGAGAAAGTTCGAAGACATGTCAGCAGCATTGTACATCCAGCAAAAGATTCGTGGATTCTTGCACTTGTATAATGGTCAAGAAGCAGTATTAGCAGGGTCTGTCTACGCTATGCAAGAAGGTGATAACATGATTACGGCATACCGTAATCACGTACAGCCTATTGCCCTGGGCGAAGATCCACGCCGTATTATGGCAGAACTTATGGGTAAAGTTACCGGTACCTCTCGTGGTAAGGGTGGCTCTATGCACATGTTCTCTCCAGATAAAGGATTCTGGGGTGGTCACGGTATTGTTGGGGGACAGATTCCTCTAGGTGCCGGTTTAGCTTTTGCTGACCAATACAACGGCAAGAAAAACGTTACCCTTACCTACATGGGTGATGGTGCAATCCGTCAGGGTTCTTGGCATGAAACGGCAAACTTGGCCATGCTATGGAAACTACCAGTAGTATTCTGTGTAGAGAACAACGGCTATGCCATGGGTACGTCGGTAGAGCGTACAGCTAACCACACTGAAATCTATAAACTAGGTTTGGGTTATGATATGCCTTGTCGTGCAGTCGACGGTATGGATCCAGTTGCAGTGTATGATGCTGTTTACGAGGCTGCTGAGCGTGCACGTAAGGGCGAGGGACCAACCTTGTTGGAAATCCGCACCTACCGTTACAAAGGACACTCAATGTCTGATCCACAGAAGTATCGCACCAAAGAAGAGGTGGCTGAGTACCAAGCAAAAGACCCTATCACGCTTTGTTTGAATAAAATCAAAGAAGAAAAATGGGCTACTGATCAGGAGATCGCGACCATCGATCAACGCGTCAAAGACCTTGTGGCGGAGTGTGTGAAATTCGCAGAAGAAAGCGATTTCCCAGATCCATCGGAAGTGTACCAAGGCGTATATGCTCAGGAAGATTACCCATTCATCACTGAATAACACAAAAGAACATGGCGATAGTAATTAACATGCCAAGATTGTCAGATACCATGACCGAAGGGGTTGTGGCGAAATGGCATAAGAAAATTGGCGACACAGTAAATGAAGGCGACTTGTTGGCGGAAATTGAAACCGACAAAGCCACCATGGAATTTGAAGCATTCCCAGGGCAAGAAGGTAAACTCCTATATATTGGAACTGGCGAAGGCGAAACAGCCCCTGTAGACACCGTATTGGCTATCCTAGGAGATGAGGGTGAGGATATTGAAGCTTTGAAAGCTGGTGATGCTGCTCCTGCAGCGGCTCCAGCAGAGGAGGCAGCTCCGGCTCCTGCGCCAGAAGTAGCTTCTGCACCAGAAGCTACTCCAGCTCCTGCTCCAGCAGCGGCACCTGCAGCAGCACCTGCGCCCGCTCCAGCTGCACCAGTAGCTACTGATGGCAGCGTGAAAGCTTCACCTCTTGCTCGCAAATTAGCGGCCGATCGTGGCATCGACCTGAATATGGTTCAAGGTTCGGGCGATCACGGTCGTATTGTGAAGCGCGATGTAGATTCATTCAATCCTGCATTCCACACATCGGCTCAGCCGGGCGCGGCGGCAGCGGCCCCAGCTCCAGCGGCTCCAGCCGGCGTAGAGAACTATACGGATTACCCTGTGAGTCAAATGCGCAAAGTCATAGCAAAGCGTTTGAGCGAAAGCAAATTCACCGCGCCACATTTCTATGTGACGATGGACATCGATATGGACAACGCTATTGCCGCACGCAAAGCGATGAATGCATCGGGCGACGTGAAAATCAGCTTCAACGACCTCGTAGTAAAAGCGACAGCTTTGGCATTGAAGAAGCATCCGGCAGTAAATAGCTCATGGATGGATGACTTTATCCGAGTAAATGATCACGTACACATTGGTGTAGCTGTGGCCATTGAGGATGGATTGTTGGTGCCAGTATTGCGTCATGCAGACCAAATGGCGCTTTCTCACATCTCTGCAAGCGTGAAAGACCTTGCTGGAAAAGCAAAAGACAAGAAGCTACAACCGGCAGATTGGGAAGGCAACACCTTTACTATTTCTAACCTAGGAATGTTCGGTGTAGAAGAATTCACTGCTATTGTGAACCCACCAGACGCAGGTATCCTTGCAGTAGGCGGTATCAAGCAAGTTCCAGTGGTAAAAGATGGCCAAGTTGTTCCTGGCAACGTCATGAAGGTGACCTTGAGTTTGGACCACCGTGTTGCGGATGGTGCGAGCGGAGCAGCATTCTTGCAATCACTCAAAGCATATTTGGAAAACCCGGTGACTATGTTGGTATAGTCCGTCGAAAATTTCCCCCAAATTTGAATGGCCCGAACTTGTTTCGGGCCATTTTTGTATACATATTATATAAAACGCAAAAACATGAAGCAGGTTGCTTGGATTACAGGAGGCTCTCGAGGCATCGGTTTGGCCACGGTAAAAGAGTTCTTACAAAACGATTGGAAGGTCATTGTTCTGACAAGAAATCTTGATCCTCTATCTGAATTGAAGGAGGAACATGGGTCCAATTTAGAATTGGTCGCCTACGATCTTCAACATCCTATGCAAACCAACATGCCTTCTGATCCAGTTGATGTCCTCATTCACAATGCAGGGGCTCTTGTAAATAAACCAATGGCCCATATGACCGCTGAAGATTTACAGTTTTGCTACGGCATAAACGTTTTCGGACCCTATTTATTGACGCAAAGACTCCTTTTGCAGCTTAGTGTTCATGCCCATGTAGTCGCCATAAGCTCCGTTGGGGGTGTTCAAGGCAGTGTGAAGTTTCCTGGTCTGACCAATTATTCATCTTCTAAGGGAGCTATAAATGTCCTTATGGAATGTTTTCAAGCGGAATTTGCAGAATCCACACAGTGGTCCTTCAACACTTTAGCTCTAGGTGCTGTCCAAACCGAGATGCTTTCTGAGGCGTTCCCTGGTTATGTAGCTCCCCTGCAACCAGAAGAGCTAAGCCCTTTTATCTACACCTTTGCAAGCACTGCAGGCCAGGTAATGCGAGGAAAAATCATTCCTGTTTCATTATCAACTCCTTGATAAACAGGGTTGAAGGAAACATCTCTAAAAAAAGTTTATCGCAGTTATTGCAGATGTGAAAAATGCGCATACATTTGCAGCCGCTTTGAGAGAAGCATGCTCTTTTTTTGAATCAGACCTTTAGAACAATCGACCGGGCAGAAAGCTGGGTTTTGATATTGTCTAGAACAACACTGATTATGGGCCATTGGGCGGGACTGAAATTGCAACTGACTGTTTTTCAAGACGGTCGAAAAAAGTTAGAAAAAAGTCCTTAAAAATGTTGACAAGAGCGAAAGCCATCGTACATTTGCCCTCCCTAACGAAACAAAGGGTTCGAAGGTTGGAAATAGGATCTGCAACGGCATATCCAGAAGACAAAAAAAAAGTCTTAAAATATTTCCAGGTAAATCTTGTGGGTTAAAAAAACCTGCGTACATTTGCCGCCCCAATCGAAGGATTGGAGACTTTGAAGAAACGTTCTTTACATATTGGTTTAAGAAACAAGGAATGCAAAAAACCTTGTCAATTATCCTTGAGTTAATAGCTAGGAAACAAACAACAACATTACAATGGAGAGTTTGATCCTGGCTCAGGATGAACGCTAGCGGCAGGCCTAACACATGCAAGTCGAGGGGTAACAGGAAAGCTTGCTTTCGCTGACGACCGGCGCACGGGTGCGTAACGCGTA
>Ga0209037_1000009_pt1 | contig 85036 bp, 62 predicted proteins | sample SaaInl25SG_5_DNA_FD_188225 | JGI IMG/M metagenome (GOLD analysis project Ga0209037, IMG submission 188225) | Marine microbial communities from expanding oxygen minimum zones in the Saanich Inlet - ESP_125SG_5_DNA (SPAdes) (version 2) | ecosystem: Environmental > Aquatic > Marine > Intertidal...
CTTCGCACCCTTCTCGTCCCCCTTCGGATCCCCCGTGGTCCCCACGTTCCGCGGCGCGGCCACAAGGCAGGCGTTCATGAACAGAACCATCCCGAGGCCCAAAAGGGCGCGTAGCGTGAAGGGTGTGGAAGGGGTCGTCGAGGCGTTCGTCATGGCGGCTTTTTCCTGAACGTCCAAACTACTTTCCCCTTGCCTGTTCCCGCGCCAAGCGTTCTGAAGTTGCTCCTCTCACCCCTGTGAATAACCCCCTTTCGTGGGAGTCTGAAGGGAATGGGCGACCTTTGCGCCCTGATTCCCCTCCTTTTGGACACATTTGACACCCTTGGGCTCTCCGCCCCCCTTCTGAAATCCATCACCGAGATGGGCTTCGAGACGCCCACCGACATTCAAGCGCAAGCCATTCCGCTGCTGCTTGAGGGCGATCGCGATTTCATAGGTTTGGCCCAAACAGGCACCGGCAAGACCGCCGCCTTTGGCCTGCCGCTCCTCGATCACCTCGACACCGATTGGGACCACGTGCAAGCGTTGGTGCTGGCGCCCACCCGTGAGCTTGGGCAGCAAATCGCTGAGCAACTCGAGAAGTTTGCCAAGCACAAGAAGGGCTTGAAGACCGTTGCGGTGTACGGCGGCGCCAACATCGCCACGCAGATTGCCCAGTTGAAGAAGCCTTGCCACGTGGTGATCGCCACGCCGGGTCGCCTCATCGACCTCGCCAAGCGCAAGGCCGTCAAACTCGATCGCATTCGTCACTTGGTGCTTGACGAGGCCGACGAGATGTTGAACATGGGTTTCAAGGAGGAGCTGGACGAGATTTTGTCCTTCACGCCGGACGACAAGTGCACGTGGCTTTTCTCTGCTACGATGCCGAGTGAAATCCGCCGCATGGTGGGGCAGTACATGACCGATCCATTGGAGGTCAAGGTGAACCAAACGTCGAGGGTGAACGAGAACATTGATCATCAATACGCGTTGGTCCGTCATACAGACAAAAGCGAAGCCATCGCCCGATTCCTCGACCTCGACCCGGAGCTCTATGGCGTCGTCTTTTGCCGGACTCGCCGCGACACGCAAGCCTTGGCCGAGGAATTGCTCAAGCGTGGCTACCGCGCCGACGCGTTGCACGGGGAGATGTCGCAGGTCCAACGCGACAGGGTGATGCTGCGATTCAAGCAGAAAAACCTTCAGATTCTCGTGGCCACGGATGTCGCGGCACGCGGCATCGACGTGGATGACCTTTCTCACGTATTCCATCACTCGCTTCCAGGCGAGACTGCGCAATACGCCCACCGTTCAGGCCGCACCGCCCGTGCGGGCAAGAAGGGAATCTCCATGGCGCTGATGAGCATCAAGGAGCGAGGCCACCTGAACCGCTTGTCCAAGAACCTCAACATCGATTTCACCCAAGCCCTTATCCCCAACCCCGAGGAAATCGTGCATGCGCGCTTGTCCACGTGGGGTCAAGGCTTGATTGAACTGCCCGCAGGCCGAGGCGTTCCGGAAGAGATTTGGGAGCAGATGTCGCTCCTCTTTGAGGGCCACTCAAAGGAGGATTTGTTGCGCCAAATCGTGCTTTCGGAGATGCGCAACCTCGAGACTGTGGGCAAGGCGGACCTGAACCAAAAAGACATGGCCGGTCGCCGCGGGGATCGCGACGAATGGGACGGTCGCGGACGACGCGGTTACGGCAGCGGTGGTGATTCAAGGGACGGCCGGTCGCCGCGCTCACACCGGGAAAAGCCCTTTGCCAAGAAGCGCAAGCCTTCGGGCAATTCGGGAGGCAAGTCGTTCTCGAAGTCTTCAGGACCAAGCACGGGCTCAGGCAAACCCGCGTGGGACGACGCCAAACCAGGCAAGCCCATGGGTGCCGGCAAAGCGAAGAAAAAGGCCTCCAAGAAGCCAGCCTTCAAGCCGGGTCAGGAGCCATGGGCCGGCAAGTCGACCGGCTCGCCGGGCTTCAGCGTGAAGCCGAAGGGTCGGGGGAAGCGTTACTAACCTCTTCGTTGCGAATCAGCTCGCCTTCCGGACTGAAGAACGACCAAGTGCCGACGCGGGTGCCGCGATCGAAGGCGCCCTCGATGGCGGGCTCGCCGTTGCCGTGGTAGGTGCGGTAGGCGCCGTGTTCTTCGCCCCGGTCGTAGCTGACCTGGGACCACGGCATGCCGCTTTCGTAGTAGCTATTCCAAACCCCATTCCGCGCGCCGTCCAACAGTTGACCGCGTGACTTGAGCTGGCCCGTTTCGTGGTATTCGAGGCGTTCAAAGACCGTGTCGGCGCGAAGGCCCAGAACGATGCGGGGGTTGCCGTCGGGCCAGGTGGTTTGGACTTCCTGACGCGGGGCGAGAGGGTCGGTGCACGCGGCGAGGCCGAGGAGCGCGGCCGAGCAGACGGTGAGCACGGTGGGGCGTCGTCGGGCGGTCATTGGACGCGGCGGATCGTGTATTCGATGAGGTCGCGCAGAGCTTCGCGGGCCTCGTTGCTCACCGCGTCTTGACCGCCGAGCTCGTCGAGCAGGGCGAGGGATTCTTCCTTCAGGCGACGCATCTCGGAGCGGGCGCGCTCCATGCCGGGGCCGGCGAGGATGGCGTCCATGACCTCTTTGACCGCGGCGGGGTCCTCGCTCTTGTGCTTGACGAGGCGGATGAGGCGACGGCGTTCCGAAGGGGAAGCCTTGGCGAGCGTGTGGATGAGCGGAAGCGTCATCTTGCGTTCGCGGATGTCCTGACCGGTGGGTTTGCCGGTGCGGTCGCCCACGCCGAGGTCGAGGAGGTCGTCCTGGATTTGAAAGGCGAGGCCCACACGTTCGCCTAGGCCCCACATGCGCTGGACGGTCTCGTCGTCGGCCCCGGCCGCCGCGGCCCCGCAGGCGCAGCATGCCGCGAGGAGCGAGGCGGTCTTGCGGCGAATGATGTCGAAGTAGACTTCCTCGGTGATGTCGAGGCGTCGCGCTTTTTCAATTTGGAGGAGCTCGCCCTCGCTCATCTCGCGGACGGCGCGCGAGGTGATCTTCAACAGGTCAAACGCCTCGGCGTCCACCGCGGCGAGGAGGCCGCGGGACAGGAGGTAGTCCCCGACCAGCACCGCCACCTTCTTCTTCCAGAGCGCCTGAATGCTGAACACGCCGCGGCGCAGCGGGCTCTCGTCGACCACGTCGTCGTGAACTAGGGTGGCGGTGTGCAAAAGCTCAATCAGCGCCGCCGCCGTGTGGGCGCGATCCGTGGCGGACCCGTGCTCGTCCACCCCGCCGTGAAGGCGTGAGCTCAGAAACACAAACATGGGCCTCATCTGCTTGCCTTTTCGGCGAAGGATGTAGCGCATGACGGTGTCGAGCAGCGCGACGTCGGTGGTGACGGCTGCCCGGAATTTGGGCTTGAAAGCAGCCATGTCCCCCGCGAGCAGGGAGGTCACACGTTGAAGGTCCGACATGACCGCAAAGGTAGCGTTGGGGGATGCCGCATTGACGTTCCCTCGGGCACGGGAGGCGCGCCTCGGTTCGAGAGCGTATCTTCGTGGCATGCTGCGTTCCATGACAGGGTACGGAAAGGCGGAAGGCGCCGTCGGTTCCCGGAAATACACGGTCGAAGTCCGTTCGCTTAACGGCAAAAACCTCGACCTCCAAGTGCGGATGCCGTCCGTGCTCAAAGAGAAGGAAATGGACCTGCGCACCGAGCTCGGCGCGCGGATTGTGCGCGGCAAGAGCGACCTCGCCATCCATTTCGAAGCCGACGCCTCCGAGGCCCGTCACGAGTTGAACGGTCCGGCCATTCGCCACTACGTGAAGGAACTCGAAGCGCTTGCCGCAGAGACTGGCCAACAGAGCGGCAACTTGTTGTCGACGGCGGTTCGGTTCCCGGACGCGATGCAGACTTCCAAGGAGAGCTTTGATGAAGAGGCCTGGAAGGGGATCCACGCCCTCGTGCTGGAGGCCACGGCCAACTTTGACGCGTTCCGGGACACGGAGGGGGCGACACTGGCCGCAGACTTCAAAGGCCGACTCGACACCATTGCAGGGCTTGAAGCCGGACTCGACCCGCTCCTCGAAGCCCGAATCCAACGGGTTCGCGACCGCATCCGGACCAACCTCGAAGAAACCCTTGACCGCGCCGCGCTCGACGAGGGCCGCTTCGAGCAAGAGGTGCTCTACTACATTGAAAAAATGGACGTGAGCGAAGAGCGCACGCGCCTCACCGCCCACATCGCCTACTTCCGTGAAATCATGGAAACAGGTTCGGGCCAAGGCAAAAAACTGGGCTTTGTGGCCCAGGAAATGGGACGTGAGATCAACACCCTAGGCAGCAAAGCCAACGACGCCGACCTTCAGCGCATCGTCGTTCAAATGAAGGACGAACTCGAGAAAATCAAAGAACAAGTTCTGAACGTCCTCTGACCCCATGCCCGCCGGCTCCAAACCCCAAGGCGACGGCCTCGCCATCATTTTTTCCGCCCCTTCTGGCGCGGGCAAAACCACCTTGGTCCGCCACTTGATGTCCAAGCCCGCCCTCGCCCTCGGATTCAGCGTGAGCGCCACGACTCGCCAACCGAGAAAAGGGGAGAAGGACGGGGTGGACTACCACTTTCTGTCGGCCGCTGACTTCGTGGAGAAGGTCACAAACGGCGAGTTCGTTGAACACGAGGAGGTCTACGAAGGCCTGAGCTACGGCACGCTCTGCAACGAGGTGGAGCGCTTGTGGCGCGACGGCCGCACCCCGCTTTTTGATGTGGATGTGGTGGGAGGCCAAACCCTCAAGGCCGTCTTCGGCGACAGCGCCTTGTCGATTTTCGTCATGCCCCCGTCCATGCTCGCGCTCGAAGACCGCCTTCGCAGCCGCGGCACCGAAGACGAAGCGGCCCTCGAGAAGCGCATTGCCAAAGCCCAACAAGAAATGGAAGCCGCAACGGCGTTCGATTTGAGGCTGGTGAACGACGATTTGGACATGGCCAAGCAAGAGGCGGAGGACATGGTGGGCGATTTCCTCGAACGCGCCTTTCACTGACCACGCAAATTCACCGCCTTTTCGCCGATTTGACATGAACCCCGCCACAACATCCGGAAACGCGACGCGAGTGGGGCTCTACTTCGGGTCGTTCAACCCCATCCACCTTGGTCATTTGGTCATCGCCAACCACATGCTCAACCAGGCGGGATTGGACGAAGTTTGGTTTGTGGTGACACCCAGCAGCCCACACAAGCAGGGCGTGGACATGATCCCGGAGGAACACCGGCTCCAAATGGCGCATCTCGCGCTCGCCGATCACCCTCACCTGAAGGCATCCAACGTGGAATTCACCTTACCACGACCCAATTACACCGCCGACACGATGGCCCACATGCGTGAGGCCCATGCTGGCGTGGAGTTCAGCATCATCATGGGGCAAGACAATTTGGAGAGCTTCCACACCTGGAAAGACCACGAGGCCATGATGGCGGCGCACCGCTTGCTCATTTATCCCCGCCTGTCCACGGGTTCATCTGAGCCTTCAGGCGAGGCGGCGAAGTGGCTTGACCACCCGCGGGTCGAAATCCATGAAGCGCCCGTCATCGCGATCAGCTCGACGTACATCCGCGACGCCATCACGTCGGGGTACGACGTGCATTTCCTGCTTCCCGACGCCGTGGTGGCGTACATCGGAAACAACCACTTTTACGAAGAGGCGTAAGCCGTTACTGCCCGTTGTAGGTGTTCATCGCCCGCGCGAGCCCCGCGGTGGTGATGTTCAAGACCGCATCGCCGGCCTTGGTCAAGCGCTCGTCCATGCGCTCCTTTTCCTCGCTGCTCCACGTGCCCAGCACGTAATCGACCTGTTGCCCTTGCCCAAACTCCGCCCCAATCCCAAACCGCAACCGCGGGTACACCGTCGCCCCCAACACCGCTTGGATGTCTTTGAGCCCGTTGTGTCCACCGTCGCTGCCTTTGGCCCGCAAGCGCAAGGTCCCAAACGGCAAATTCAAATCGTCCGTGATGACCACAACCCGATCCACAGGAATCTTCTCCGCGTCCATCCAATACCGCACGGCCTTCCCGCTGAGATTCATGTACGTGGAGGGCTTCAAGAGCACGATGTGACGGCCCTTAAAACGGACGGTGGACACCTCGCCCAGTCTGCCGGTTTCGAACGATCCGGACAGACGTTGGGCGAGGGAGTCCACCACCTTGAACCCGATGTTGTGTCGGGTTTCCTCATATTCCGCCCCAGGGTTCCCAAGGCCTACCATGAGGTACTTCATGCAGCGAGGCGCTTATTCGTCTCCGCCGCCTTCGCCTTCGCCTTCGCCTTCTCCGCCTTCACCACCTTCTTCGTCTTCCATGCCAGCTTCGGCAGACATGGCCGCACGCGTGCGCTTGCAAGCAACGAGAAGAGCGCTTTCGCTCAAGAGAATGTCGAGGCCGTCGACTTTCAAGTCACGGACACGGGCGTTGTCACCAATCTTCAATGGCGTGATGTCGACCGTGATGCAGTCAGGCAATTGATCCGCAATGCCACGGACGGGCAAACGCCGGTAGTTCAATTCCAAACGTCCGCCGTTCATCACACCGATGGCTTGCCCCGTCGTGCGCAACGGAAGATCAATTTTCACGGGTTTGCCTGGGAGAATCTCCAAACAGTCGATGTGCGTGACGCGGTCGGTCACGGGGTGGAATTGAATGTCCTGGATGATGCAGTCCACTTTCTTGCCCTCGATGTCCAGCTCAATCTTGAACACGTCGGGGTTGAAGACGAGTTTGTTGAGTTGAATCTCTTCCACACTGAAGTGGATTTGCTCGGCACCGCCGTACAACACACCGGGAACCCGGCTAGCTGAGCGCAGCGCGTCGGCATCTTTTTTCCCTACGCTCTCACGTGAAGAGCCGCTCAATGATGCAGTTTTCATGATGAATTATTGAATAGTAAATTGAGTACTGATGGATTCGTTGCGCATCAAGCAGTGAAGCGTTTGCGCAAACATGTCGTGCACGGGGAGCACGGTGATTTTAGACGTGTCGACGTCCGTGCGCAACGGAATGGAATCCGTCACGATGAGTTCTTGAAGGCTGCTCGACGCGATTCGTTCGTAGGCCGGCCCGCTGAGCACAGCGTGGGTGCAGACGGCCCGAACGCTGAGAGCGCCGTGTTCCATCATCAAATCCGCCGCCTTGGTCAGCGTGCCCGCCGTGTCGCACATGTCGTCCACGATCACCACGTTCTTTCCTTCGACCTCACCAATGACCGTCATGTTTTCCACTTGGTTGGCGACTTTGCGCTGCTTGTAGCAAATGGCCATGTCCACGCCGAGGTGTTTGGCGTAAGTGCTGGCGCGCTTCGTGCCTCCGGTGTCGGGGGTGGCGACGCAAAGGTTTTCCTTGGAGATGTGGTTTTCGATCCACGGCAAGAAGAGGGTGGACCCAAACAAGTGGTCCACGGGAACTTCGAAGAACCCTTGGATTTGGTCGGCGTGAAGGTCCATGGTGATGACCCGATTCACGCCGGCCGCCATGAGCATGTTGGCCACGAGCTTGGCGCCGATGGCCACACGTGGTTTGTCCTTGCGGTCTTGGCGGGCGAATCCGAAGTAAGGCATCACCGCCACGATGCGCTTGGCGCTGGCCCGCTTGGCCGCGTCAATGAGCATCAACAATTCCAGCAGGTTGTCCGAGGGGGGAAACGTCGATTGGACGATGATCACCTCTTTGCCACGGATGGTTTCCTCAATGCTCACCGTGAATTCTCCGTCGGAAAATTTCTGGGTGCGTACGGGCACCAGGCTGGTTCCGTAAGCAGTGGCCACACGTTGCCCAAATTCTTGGGACGCGGAACCAGCAAGGATTTTAATCATGTCGGACATGGACGGCGCTTCGAGGCCGCAAAGATAGGCATTCTCAGTCGGTTGGCGCCACCAACTTGAAGCCCTTTCCGTGGACGTTCAAGATTTCGAGCCGGTCGTCCCCTTTGAGGTGCTTTCGGAGCTTGGCGATGTACACGTCCATGCTTCGTCCGTTGAAGTAATTCGCATCCCCCCAAATGTTGCGCAGGGCGTGGCTTCGCTCAAGCAAACCGTTTTTGTGTTTGCACAACATGAAGAGCAATTCGTTCTCCTTCGTCGTGAGGCGATTGGACTCGCCCTTGAGGGTCAAAGATTGCGTCGTGTAGTCGTAGGTGTAAAGGCCCACAGTGAATTCCGTCACCTCTTCTCCAGCCTCGGGAAGAGCCGCAGAGCGACGCAAAATGGCCTGGATGCGCAACACGAGCTCCTCCATGCTGAAGGGTTTGGTCATGTAGTCGTCCGCACCCACCTTGAACCCTTCAAGGGTGTCGTCCTTCGTCGAGCGCGCGGTGAGGAACAGGATGGGGATGCTTCGGCTTTCGAGGCGGATTTCCTCAGCCACCTGGAAGCCGTCTTTGCGTGGCATCATCACGTCAAGCACGATGAAATCGTACGTGTCGCGGTGAAAGGCTTTGAGACCCTCGACGCCGTCTTGCGCCCAGGTCACTTCAAACCCTTTTGCCTTGAGGTAGTCGGAGAGCAAGCGGCCCAGGCTGGGGTCGTCTTCGCAAAGGAGGATGCGGATGTCTTTCATGGGGATTCTGTCTTGTCAGGTTGGCATTCAAACGGAAGCAACAGCTTCAATGTTGTGCCCTCGCCGACGCGGCTCGCGATGTGGACGGATCCGCCGTGGCGTTCGACCACGTTTTTCACGTAGCTGAGGCCCAGGCCAAACCCCTTCACGTCGTGGACGTTGCCGGTGGGGACACGATAGAGCCTTTCAAAGACCTTGCCAAGATGTTCTTTCGCGATGCCGAGGCCGTTGTCCTGCACTTCAAGTGACACTCCGTCAGGGTTTTGGGCTGTTCGAATGACAAGATGCGGGTCTTCGCCCGAGTACTTCACGGCGTTGTCAATCAGGTTGAACAGCACGTTCGTCAAATGGATGCGGTCGGCCACAAGGTTGGGGTTGCTCGCATCCAAGGCCAAATCCACCTTCACCCCCTGTTTGTGAAACTGCATCGCCATGTTTTTCACCACGCTCTTGATGAGGTCGTGCAGGTTCAGGGGCTGGACGTACAAGCGCATGGCGCCGGACTCGGACAGGCTCGCACGAAGGACGTTCTCAACCAACACCCCGAGCCGCTTGTTCTCTTCGCGGATCAGTCCGATGTAGTGCTTGCGTGCGTCCTCGTCGAAGGCCGGATCGGACAGCGCCTCGCTCGCCAGCCCGATACTGGAAATGGGCGTTTTCAGTTCGTGCGTGAGGTTGTTGACCAGGTCGCGCTGGAGGCGGTCGAGGCGTTTGGTGCGCTGGATGGCAATGAGCGTGTACCCAAATCCTCCGGCAATGAGCAGCATCATCAGGACGCTCAACGCGAAGGCGCCGAGCATTTGGCCCAGGAGGTAGCGCCCAAGCCGCGGGAAATGCACGCGGAACTGGAGGGTGCCAATGGCCACGGAGTACCCTTGGGCGAGCAGCGTCTCGCTGAACGGCTCGGACGCCTCGAGCAGGTAGACCGGCTGTCCGTACCGATCGAAGGCGCCGAAGACGGGCTTTGCCTCGATGCCCTGTTCCTTGAAGGCGAGCATGAGCAGGGAATCCATGGGCAGGGCCTCCATGCGCCGGACGATGCTTCTCTCCAACGGCGCGAGGTTGTCCGTGCGCAAAAGCTGCGGGTCTTCGTCTTGTTGAGGGTCGAGGTGGCTTGCCGAGAGCCAAGTAGCGACGAGTTGGAGGCTCTGCTCGACGCTTTGGTCGAAGACATCCTTGCGGAGTTTGGCCGACGACTCGAGCCAGCTCACTTGCACCGCCACGATGACCAGCATCGCGGCCGTCATGGACCCCACAAGCACAGGGATGAGCCGACCTTTCATAAGCCCAAAGATGACGCGACTTCCGCCGTTTCCCGCCTCGCGCGCCCGCTCGCGGCCCGTGACGTCAACAAAGATTCACAACCCGTTCACAAAGCCTTGACATCGCGGATGGACCCTCGGAGTAGGTTTGCCTCGGATTCAGTTCTGGAAGCCCTCCACCGAGGGTAGCTGAGAACACCAGGTGAATAGCGTCGGGGCGAACGCGCTTCGACGTAGCAGGTTTGGTGAAGCGAAAACTTTGCCGAGAACGGCGCTTCGAGAGGGGCGCCGTTTTTCATGGCATCCCTCGAAATCTTGGGTATCTTCGTCAACCTCTCTCTGAAGAATCCACCCAGATGATTCCCGAAAAAACAGTCGACGAAATCATGAACGCCGCCGTCATCGAAGAGGTGGTGGGCGATTACGTGGAGCTGAAAAAATCGGGAAGTGCGCTGCGCGGATTGAGCCCGTTCACCAACGAGAAGACGCCTTCGTTTTACGTCTTGCCCGCCAAAGGAATTTTCAAGTGTTTTTCCAGCGGCAAGGGAGGAAGTGTGGTGACGTTCCTGATGGAACTCGAGAAGGCCAGTTACCCGGAAGCTCTGAAAATGCTCGCCCGACGTTACAACATCGAGGTCGAGGAGAAGGAGCGTTCACCGGAGGAGCTTGCGGCCGCGACCGCCAAGGAGAGCCTGGGCAACTTGGTGACGTGGGCGTCAAAGTGGTTCGCGGACCAAATGAAGACGACCGACGCCGGCAAGGCCATCGGCCGGAGTTATTTCGTGGAGCGAGGGTTCCGGGACGACGTCCTCGAGAAGTTTTTGATCGGATACAGCCCCGAGTCGTGGGACGCATTGGCGACTGCGGCCCAGGAGGCCGGATACCCTGCGGACAAGTTGGTCGAGTCTGGCTTGTGCAAGCAGCGCGATGACGGGTCGCTTTGGGACTTCTTCAAAGGCCGGGTCATGTTCCCGATTCGGGATGTGACGGGTCGCGTCATTGGGTTTGGGGGCCGAACCCTCAGCACCGACAAGAAGGTCGCGAAGTATTTCAACTCGCCCGAGAGCATCCTGTACAACAAGTCGAAGGTGCTGTACGGCATGCACTTGGCTAAGCCCGCCATCGTCAAAGAGGAACGGTGCTTCTTGGTTGAAGGGTACACGGACGTCATGGCGATGCACCAGGCCGGGGTGGAGAACGTCGTCGCGTCGAGCGGCACGGCCCTGACGACGGGCCAAATCCACTTGATCCGCCGCTACACGAAGAACGTTACGGTCATTTTTGACGGGGACGCGGCGGGCATTCGGGCGTCGCTTCGCGGCATCGACATGCTGCTCGCCGAAGGCATGGCGGTGAAGGTGGTCCTTTTGCCGGATGGCGACGACCCCGACACGTACGCGAAAAAGGTCGGCAGCGACGCGTTGCACCGAGCGATTCACGATGACGCCCAAGATTTCCTGCAGTTCAAAGCCAAGCTCTTGGCGGACGAGGCAGGAACGGACCCCATGAAGCGCGCCGAGATGATTCGTTCGGTTGTGGAATCCATCGCCGCCATTCCGGACACCATCCAACGCTCGGTGTACTTGCAGTCGTCCGCCGCGCAGCTCGGCATGGACGAGGGCGTGCTCGGCTCGGCCCTCGCCCAGGAAATCCACAAGCAATCTCAGGCGGCCGCGAAGCGCGCGGCACGGACCTCACCTTACTCGGCCCCATCGAGTGCACCAGCCTCGCAAGGTGTGTCTGGATTTCCAGGCGACCTCAATGCACCGCCTCCTGTCGACGCTCCGTCCATCGGTGAAGAACTCGTGCCATCCGTGTCGGAACGGACGGTGGTTGAGAACGACCTCGTCCGAGCTCTTCTCGAATACGCCACGGAAGTCGTGACGGTCCGGCTCGAAGGTGAAGAAGGTGCGGAGGCGACCGACCTCGAAGTCCCGTTTGCCGAATTGGTGATCCACCGTCTCGAAGAGGAGCACATCGAAATCCGTGATCCGATGAACCTCTCGGTCGTGAAGCGCTTCTCGGACGAGCTCGACCACGAGCGCATCCTCACCGCAGACCAGCTCGCCAAAGACGCGGACATGGGCGTCCAACAAAAGGTGGCCGGAGCCTTGGTGCACCAGCACGTGCTGAGCCCCAACTGGTCCAATCGCCACAAAATTTACCCCGTAATGGAGCGCGACCAGTTGACTTCTTTGCTGGAGGACAGCCTGCGTCGTCTCCACCTGATGGACTTGCGTGTGGCGTCCAAGGAGGTCGCCACGAAGCTCCAGGCTGGCGGGCTGAGCGTGGAGGACGAACGCGATCTCCTCGCCCAAAAAGTCCAGGTCGACCGGGCGATTCAAGCGACTTTGGCCCATTTTGGCACCGTCATTCTTCCCTAAATCCCATTCCATTGCCGTGAATGAACTCTTGAATCGGACTTTCCACTTTGGACACCACAGCATCACCGTGCTTGAATTGGTGGAGGTGGCGGCCGCGATTTTGGCGGCCCGGGTGTTCCTCGCCTTGCTGCGACGAGCCCTGCGGCGCGCCAAGCGCGTCTCAGCCATGGACGAGGGCAAGCGGTTCATCATCCGCCGACTTGTCACCTTCATCGTTTGGACGTTGACAACGTTGCTTGTGCTGTCCATCGTCAGAGTGAATTTGACGGCACTTTGGGCTGGATCAGCCGCCCTCTTGGTGGGCGTGGGCATCGGGCTCCAAGGGTTTTTCAACGACGTCGTTAGCGGGTTTGTCCTCCTGTTTGAGGGGGGCGTCGCCGTCGGTAATGTCCTTGAGGTGGACGGGAAGCTGGTTCGCGTCGAACGCATCGACCTTCGTTCCACGCGGGTGGTCACCGTGGCAGGAGAGCTCATCGTGCTTCCCAACTCCAAGGTGGCCGGCGAGGCTGTGGTCAACCTCAGCCAGGGCGAGCGAGCCATGCGCATCCGCATCAACGTCGGCGTGTCCTACGGAAGTGATGTGGCGCTTGTGACGCGCTTGCTTGCTGAGGCGATGGCGGAACAGCCCGAGGTGCTGCCTTCCCCCGATCCGGCTGTGTTTTTCCAAGACTTTGCGGATTCGTCGCTGAATTTCAGCGTCATGGGTTGGCTCGACGATCCTTGGGATCGCATGGCGATCCAAAGCCGTGTGCGAACCGCCATCGATGCGAAATTCCGAGAGCACGGCGTGACCATCCCGTTTCCGCAGCGCGACCTCCACATCGTGGATCATCGCCCGGCGTCGGACGACTGACCGTCAATCTTCGCTCGGGCGAATGGCCCGAATGTGCATGTTGAGTGAGGTGCGTCCGCGGAAGGTGTTTTGGACGAGCGTGAACACCAGATCCATCTCCTTCATCTGGCGCACTTCCTCCAAGCGGTCGCCCATTCCAAACCCAATGGCCTCAAATCGCGTGCCTGAGCCGTTGGCTTTTTGCACGATGAGTTTCAAGTGACGGCCACGGTGACCTACGGTGCGCGGAGGCACCACGGCTTTCAGGCCACCAGCCATGAACACGGGCACGCCGTTGCCAGGACCAAACGGCGCCAAACGCCCCATCTCCTCGAAGACGTTGGGAGTCATTGCGTCGAGGTCGATGTCGAGATGGTAACTGATGCTCGGGGCGGGAATCCGGCCGTTGACCTGCGAAGCAATGCTTTTTTCGATGGCCGCGGTGAAGTCGCGCAGTTGGTCGCTCCGAAGTTGCAATCCTGCGGCCATGGGATGACCGCCAAATTGTTCGAGGTACGACCGACAATCTTCAAGAGCCTCGTGGATGTCAACACCATGCACGCTGCGCGCACTTCCCATCAACAGTCCATTTTCTTCACTCAGCACGATGGTTGGCCGGTAACGTGCCTCCACCAAGCGGCTCGCCACAATGCCCAGCACGCCGCGGTGCCACCCTTCGCCGCACACCACGGTGCAGCAACGGCCGGCGGGCTGCTCCGCCATTTGGGCGAGCGCCTCTTCGGTCATGTCTTCGTCGAGGTCTCGCCGCGCCTGATTCATCGACTCGAGTTCGTACGCCAATTCGTACGCCGTGTTGTCGTCCGAAGCCATCAAAAGTTCCACGGCCTTCAAGGCGTGACCCACCCTTCCCGCGGCGTTGATGCGCGGACCCAAGGTGAAGCTGATGTCGCGCACGGTGTTGGGCACGCGTTCGATGTTGGCCACGTGAAGCATCGCGCGGATGCCTGGCCGCATGGTCTTGCGAAGCTTGCGCATGCCGTGGTGAGCCAGGATGCGGTTTTCGCCGGTGATGTCCACCAGGTCGGCACCGATGCTGAGGGCGAGCAGGTCGAGGTGGTCGTACACCGACGACATGGTCAATCCAATGGTGTTGACCAGAGCTGTCAGCAATTTGAACGCCACGCCTGCCCCGGAGAGTTCTTTGAAAGGGTAGGGACAGCCTTCTTGTTTGGGGTTCAGAAGGGCATGCGCTTGCGGGAGCGTGTCCGCCGGAAGGTGGTGGTCACACACGATGGTGTCAATTCCGGCCTCAGCCGCCGCGGCCAAGGCGTCAAAATCCTTGGTGCCGCAATCAAGCGTGATCAACAGAGAGCACCCGGAGACTTTGGCGCGCTCCACCCCTTTGGGCGACACGCCATATCCTTCCCCGTAGCGCATCGGGATGTAGGGGAGAACCTGCACCTGAAGTCCTTTGAAAAACGAAGAGACCATCGCCACGGAGGTTGTGCCGTCGACGTCGTAGTCGCCGTAGACCATGATGCGCTCGTTGCCTTCAATGGCCTTCATGATGCGGGACACGGCCTTGTCCATGTCCTTCATCAAAAAGGGGTCGTGCAATTTTTCGCGGTTTGGATCCAAGAAATCGACCACTTCGTCGAGGCTGTTCATCCCACGTTGAAGCAACAACGATGCAACCAATGGACTCAATCCCGTGTCTTTCGACAAGCGACCCACGTCCTGAAAATCGGGTGCTTCAGAAGGCTTCCATTCGAGGTTGTCCATGGTGCTGAGAGGGATGCGGGGTCCAGTTGTGTTCCAGTTGTATCTTTCGCCACGTCAAAACTACGCACATGACCTCTCACGGATTCCAAACTTCTTTCGTCGGCCGCTTTGTCTTCGCGACGTTGACAGTGTTCTTGGCCGCAGTCGCGCTGACCAGCTGCTTGAACGACGACAACCTCATTGGAGAGAATTGCTACGACGAAATCTTGAACAACGGCGAGGAACTCGTCGATTGCGGTGGCCCAATTTGCGACCCCTGCGACCCGTGTGAGAACGGCGTTTGGAACCCGCTTCTCGGCGAGCAATGGGTCGATTGCGGCGGAAGCTGCGAGCCCTGCGAAACCAACTTCAATGGCCAATTGGACGAGGGAGAGACAGGGGTCGATTGCGGTTGCGACGGATGCCCTGCGTGTCCTGAATTGTGTGGAGACGGCCTGTTGAACGGCTACGAGCAAGAGGTGGATTGCGGCGGTGTGGATTGCGATCCATGCCCTACGTGCGACGACCTCGAGTTGAACGGAGACGAATCCGGCATCGATTGTGGGGGAGTGGATTGCGAGCCCTGCGAGTGCCTGTGCGATTGCACCAACGGCATCCAAGACGGCCTCGAAGATTACATCGATTGCGGAGGCCCCAACTGCGAGCCATGCGCTGCAGAAATCACCTGGATGAACGGCGGCGTGCAGTACTTCGGTGACGCCACGGCCACGGCGGAACTCGTGAATGGCAACTTGCAAATCACCGGTGTCAGCTTGACGGGCGCTCAGCTTGGATTTGTGGTCGCGGAACCTGCGGACGGATGGTACAACGGTTACAGCGTGGCCTTGAACGCAACTGCTTTGCCTCAAGCGGGAGCTTACACGAGCACGCTTGGCGTGAACTATACGACGCTCTTTGGCGGGAACACGACATTCGTGATCAACTACATCGATGCCGTTTCCGGCGGTTATGTGGTGGGCACGTTCTCGGGGTCCATGATGGATGCAAGCGGCACCGCAACTGCGGTAAGCGGTGGCCAATACGCCCTTCCGATCAACTGATGCGACGCGGGCCGAATGGCCCTCATGTTTGACATTTCGGTGTGGATAAGGCGTGGGCCTCAAAGGCCAGTTCGACTTGGTTTGGCATGAACTTCGCTGTTGCGCTCGTCGCATCAAGAGAATCTCGATCATGACCTTATCCTTTCTTCCCTCGTGCCTCACCCGGCACCTTGCATTCGGAGCGTTGATTGCTGTGTTTGTCGTCCTGCCTGGATGCGTCACCACCCAGCAATACGAGGCCCTTCAATCTCAGCTCGACGAGGCAGAGAATGAGAATTCGGAGTTGCGTTTGGCTCGTCAGGACGCTCAGGTGAGCAGCAGGGAGCTGGAAGGGAAAGTGGCCCGACTGACGGCTGAAAGTGAAGCTTTGGCGGCCGATGCCAACAGCCTGGGGACGGAAGCCAAACGGCTACGAGAAGAGGTGAATCGCCTGACGGAGCTCAACGACGCTTTGACCAGCCAAAGCTCTGGACGGCTTAGCGACATCGCTGAAGAAAACAGGCAACTGCTTGAAGATGTCATGAAGATCCGAGAGGAGCTTCAAGCCCGTGAGGACCGCCTGAACCGCCTGGAAAAGGACCTGAATGACAAGTCGGCCCTGCTCGCTGCGCGAAGCAAGCGGGTGGAGGAGCTTGAGTCGTTGCTCGAGGCGCGTGAACGGGCAGCCGAAGCCTTGCGCGCCCGGTTGGCTGAGGCCTTGCTCGGATTCCAAGGCAAAGGCTTGAACGTGGAACAACGAAATGGGAAAGTGTACGTGAGCATGGAAGCCAAGCTGCTGTTCTCCTCAGGAAGCGCGTCAGTGGACCCTGGGGGGCGTGAGGCTCTGCAAGGCCTTGCCGGGGTGATTGCGGAACAATCCGATTTGGAAATTGTCGTGGAAGGCCACACAGACACAGATCAGCTTCGCAGCACGAGCATTCCTCGCAACAACTGGGAGTTGAGCGTGTTGCGTGCGACTGCCGTGGTGAACATCTTGTTGGAGAACCCGGGCGTGGATCCATCCATGTTGGCGGCTTCAGGCCGGAGTGAATATCATCCCGTGGATGCATCGGACAAATCGAAGAACCGTCGGATTGAAGTCATTTTGGCGCCCAACCTCGACAGCCTCTACGAACTCATCGCGGACTGAACCAACGGACTGCTGCAGCAAACTGCGGCGCACAAAAAAGCCGCTCCATCAAGGGCGGCTTTTTTGTTTTCTGTGGTTGCCCCACCAGGACTCGAACCTGGAAAAACGGTACCAAAAACCGGTGTGTTACCATTACACCATGGGGCAATTGCTCAAAAGCGGTGCGAAGATAAACAACGCAAGGTAACTTCGTCCACATGGAGGTACGGAATTTTGTGGACGGCGCGCTCGAAACGACTGCGGAAGTCCTTGACAATGTGGCACCGGGGACGGGCGAAGTGTTTGGCACCTTGCCCAGGTCGGGCCAGGCCGATGTCGATCGGGCGATGGTGGCGGCCAAGCGGGCCTTCCCTGCTTGGGCGGCAACACCCGCAGCGGAACGGGCTGCCTGCCTTGACAGGCTGGCCGACGCGGTTCGGGATCACGCCGGCATGCTCGCCGAGGCGGAGGCGCGCGACAACGGCAAGCCCGTGTCGTTGGCTTCGCATGTGGACATTCCGAGGGCGGAAAAAAACCTGCGCTTTTACGCGACGGGAATCCAGCATTTTGCCAGCCAGAGCCACGCCATGGAAGGCGAGGCCATCAATTACACCTTGCGCAAGCCGCTTGGCGTGGTGGCGTGCATCAGTCCTTGGAACCTCCCGCTTTACCTTTTCACCTGGAAGGTGGCGCCGGCGCTGGCCGCGGGCAATTGCGTGGTGGCCAAACCTTCGGAACTGACCCCTCTCACAGCCTACTTGCTCAGCACATGGGTCAAGGAGGCGGGATTCCCGGACGGCGTGTTCAACGTCCTGCACGGACTGGGTCCTGAAGTTGGAGAGGCGATGGTGACTCACCCGGACATCGCGGCGGTTTCCTTCACGGGCGGCACGGTGACGGGAGCGCGCATTGCGGGCCACGTCGCGCCCAAGTTCAAGAAGATGAGCCTCGAGCTTGGCGGCAAGAACCCTGCCCTGATTTTCGCCGACGCCGACTTCGACGAGGCTTTACGCACGACACTCCGAAGCTCCTTCGCGAACCAAGGCCAAATCTGCCTGTGCGGTTCCCGCATCCTGATTGAAAGGCCGATTTACGAGAAGTTCCGAGATGCTCTTGTCGCGAAAGCGTTGAACATGGTCGCGGGCGACCCGCTCGACCCGTCCACGAAGATGGGAGCCGTCGTGAGTGAGGCCCACATGAAAAAGATTTTGTCGCACATCGACCTCGCTCGAGAGGAAGGTGGACGGGTCTTGTGCGGCGGCGAACGGGTTCACCCTCAGGGGGTCGAAAACGGTTTCTACATCGCGCCCACCGTGATCGAGGGGCTCGGCCCCGACTGCCGCACCAACCAGGAGGAGATTTTTGGACCGGTCGTCACGCTCCAACCCTTCGACACAGAGGAGGAAGCCTTGGCCTTGGCGAACGACACCGCCTACGGCCTCGCCGCCACGTTGTGGACCAGCGACCTCAAGCGTGCTCACCGCGTCGCCGCGGCCATCGAGTCGGGAATTGTTTGGGTCAACACGTGGCTGCTCCGAGACCTGCGCACTCCGTTCGGCGGCGTCAAGGCCTCCGGTGTGGGACGCGAAGGGGGGTTCGAAGCCCTGGAATTCTTCACCGAACCCCAAAACATCTGCATCAAGCTCTGACGTCGCTCCGTGCGCCAAGACGAGGCCTTAGTTGCCTCCGAGCGCGTCGATTTGGGCCTGCATGGCGGTCACCTGTGCGTTCAGCGTATCCACTTGGTTCTGCAAGGTGGTGATGAGAAGCAGCAGGTCTTGGCCGTTCGCCACCACCTTGCCGCTTGCCGTCACGTTTCCGAGGTTGTCCACCTGAAGCGCATCGCTGCGGTTGTCGACGTCCGCGCCGTTGCCGACGACAAACAACAGGCCGGTTTGGCCTTCCAAATTCCATTGCCCCACGACGGTGCTGTTCTCTTGGTCCGCCACCACGTTGTACCCCACTGCGGCCGACGAACTCGCCGTCGCTGTGGAGCCTCGGCCAGAAGCGTGGCTGTACAAGCCAGAGGCCACAGTCTGGTAGCCTTCGGCATGCGCCGCAAAGCCGCTAGACAAAGTTTGAAACCCCTCGCTGTGGGCCGCATCTGCCGTGGCAGATGTGCCTTCACCTTCGGCGTGGGCGCACGTGGCGGAGGCGGTCGTGTTGCGGTTCTCAGCGTGGCTGTACAGCCCGTCCGCCAAGCTCTGGTAGCCTTCGGCGTGCGCGGCCGTGTTGCTGGCTTCCGTCCGGTAGCCTTCAGAGTGGCTGTAGCTGCTCAACGCGTCGGTTTGGTACCCTTCCGCGTGCGAGGCCAAACCCGCGGCCAACGACCCCAATCCCTGGGCGTGCGCCGCCGTAGATGTTGACGAAGACCCTTCGCCAATGGCGCTGGAGCAAACCCCCGTGGCCGTGCTGTTTTGGTTGCTGGCGAAGCTGTACGCGCCAGAGGCTGTGGTGTTGCGGCCCTGGGCTTGGGCGTACGTTCCTGTGGCCGAGGTTCCAAAACCCTGGGCGAGCGCCTGGGTGATGTTCAAGGATCCGTTGATCTGCCCGCGCGCGCCGGGCTCTCCCAACGGAATGACGTCGGCATACGTGCTCACCTGAAGCACGACGCGGGCGCTGTCTGCGGTCGACACCCCGGTGCCTCCTCCTTCCACGGGCAGCACTCCGGAAGGCAAAAAGGACGATCCGAAATACGTCAGGAAGGAGATCAAGTCACCCGTTTCAATGATTTCATTGCCGTTGGCGTCGGGGTTGTATGGAAATCCGGGTTCGGATTGCGCAGAGGCACCGATGACCAGGACAGTCATCATGCCAAATGCCATCAACACGCTTTGGAACGAGGGAAAAGTCTTGCTGTTCATGTCCCAAAAGATAACCCCAAACGCAAAAAAGAAGGCCGCCCCGAGGGACGGCCTTCCAATTTTGATGCGCAAGCTCAGTGGGAGGGTTACTCAATCACGAGCAACTTCTTCGTCGTCACGAAGTTCTTAGAGCTCACTCGAACCTGGTACATGCCAGACTCCAAGTTGTTCACGTTGAGCTCCAAAGTCGTTGGCCATCCCTCGTACAATTGTCCGTCGAACACTTGTTCAACGAGGGCTCCGTCCATCGTAAAGAGTTGGACTTTGGCGCTCAAGTCTTCCTTCACCGTCACCGTCAATGTCGCGTGCGACGAGGCGGGGTTCGGGAAGAGCGTCGTGATTTCAATCAGATCTTTAGCAACAGTAGGCTCAGCGTCCTGCTCGCCCTCAACACCTCCATCGAGGAGTGGGTCTTGCAGAGCACCGGTGCTGGTGAAGCTGTAGTTGTAGGTGACGTCGTTGCCACACTCATCGACCGCGCAGAAGTGGAAGGTCGTCTCCCATTCCTGGAGGAAGTCGAGGTCTCCGAAGAGGTCACCAGAGCCCATGGCGCTGCTTTCCTCTCCGTCGATCACCAACGTACCGCCATAGTAGAACCAACCGCTGAAGCCATACTTGGCGTTCTTGTTGTTGGCACCCACACCAAACTGGAAGCCGAAGTACTGGTTCGCAGGCTGGTGGCTCATGCTGAGCGCCGTGCCTTCGAAGGCTGTTCCTTCCACACCCGTGATGCTTCCGCTTTCGAGGATGGCGTAATCCCACGTCATGTGATCGCCCAAGCCGCAGTCGGACTTGTAGCTCTCGAGACCTGGCGTCGCGCACCACTCTTCCCAGTTCAACAACGTGCTGAACGTGGCTTCCACATTGAAGGCACCCGCGCCGTTGGACACCGTCATGCTGAGGGTGGCCGTTCCGTCGAGGTGGTTCTTCGTCATGGTGCCGGCGTCCGTCATGTAGTATTCACCTCCGAGGAAGTTGAACATACGCATGCCGTGCTGGTTGGGGTTGTTGTCGCACGTTTCACCGTCAGCCAACGTCGTTGGCGTCGTGATGTCCCCTTCCGTGTACTCTCCTCCCGTGATGAACGGGTTGTTCGTGCCCGTCATGGTCACGCCGTTGAGCAGGTCAAGGTTTCCGTCTGCGCCGAGGATGTCCGTGCCAAGTGCAGCTGCGATCGCAGCGTTGGCGTCAGCAGTAGCTGCAGAGTCACACGTGGCCGCACCGCTGCAGACGTCCGTAGCCGTCACGTCAGCGATTTGAGGCACCGTCACTTCACCGCAGTAGCTGTCGTAAGGCACGTCCTGAGAACCGAAGTTTCCGAGTCCTGCTGGCGTGTTGCCCAACATTGGAGCCACCGTGTCGAAGATGGTGTATGACGCCGTCGTGATGGTGCTGTTGCCGCAGTCGTCCGTGGCCGTGAACGTCACGTAAGCCGTGCCGGTCAAACCGCAGTCGTCGCTCAAATCACCCATCTCGTAGTCGTGAGACCACGTGATGTTTCCACAGTTGTCGGTCGCCGAAGCACCGCCGTTGCTGTCCAACCAAGCCTGCAACTGAGCAGAGTTGCTCATGGCGTAGTCGTGGCCAGCGCACTGGTTCGACGTGCTCTGAGCCTGAGCCGTGATCACAGGGTTCGTCGTGTCCACCACGTGGATGGTCTGCGTGCACGTTGCCGTGTTGCAGCCGGTATCCGTCGTCGTGTACGTGCGAGTCACCGTGTAGGTTGGGTTGCAGTCCATTGCAGTTTCCATGGACTCTTCCAAGCCGGAGAGACCGCAGTTGTCTGCCTGAACAGGAGCAAACTCCACCAAGGCCACACTGCTTGCTTCGCTCACAGCGTTGTTGTTGGTGTTTCCGAGCGCAGGGCCACCGAAGTTGACTTGACGCTGGTCGGGTTGGCCAGAAACGCTGGTCACAGAAGTGATCGTGCGCTGGATGTACTGACCATTCAGTCGGGTCATGCCAATCTTGTCGCCCGTTTCGAACAACCCTGGCAACTCGTTCACCAAGGCTGCCTCCACGTAGATGAAGTTGCCGATGAAGCGGTTGGGGTTGATCGCTGGTGAAGTCCCCGTCACGTTGTTCGAGGTGATGTCAGCAACAGGAGCAACAATGCTGTTCTGCGTCACAGCAGAAATCAAGCTGCACTCCACCGTGCGGTCTTCGTTGCACTCGATGGTCGGATCCGTGGTGTCCAACACCGTGATGGTCTGCATCACAGAAGATTGGTTTCCGCAAGCATCCGTGGCCGTGAACGTGCGCTCGATGACCCAGTTGCCTGGGCAAGACTGAGCGATGTCGTTGTCCGCGTAGGCCACCGTTGCACCGCTGTTGCAGTTGTCCGTAGCCGTAGCCATTTCCGTACCGACGTCGCCGTAGCATTCCACCGTGTAGTCCTCAGGGACTGAAGTGAAGGTTGGAGCGATGTCGTCGTGCACCGTGATGACCTGAACCGCCGTGTCCGCCAAGTCACAGTTGTCAGTGATGATCCACTGACGCGTGAGGGTGAACTGGTTGGGGCAAGTCGTGGTTTGGACTTCAGAGTAAGTCAACTCCAAATTCTCGTCCACCAAATCGTGGTACGTTGGGTGCAACATCACAGTGTCTTCCACGCACGTTGCGGTGTAGTTCGCAGGAACGAAGTCGAACACAGGAGCGTCGTCGTCAATCAAGTTGATGATGACTTCAGCCGTAGACGAGTTGCCGCACAAGTCGGTGATCGTCAACTGACGCAAGTAGGTCGCAGATTCACCGTTGTATGCAGGGTGTGGCTGGTTCGCGCATCCACCTGAGATCGGGAAGTCTTCAGCCGTGCAGGTGAAGAATCCGCTGCAGTCGTCGATGTATCCGATGGGGAAGCTCTGCCACTCCGATCCGACAGGGTAAGCCCAAACCACATCTGGTGGGTATGCGCCATCCACGTCGTACTGCTCCGCAGGGATGGAGATCTCGCCTGGACCCTGGTACACAGGAGGCGTGGTGTCTTCCACCGTGATGAGCTGGCTGATCACTGTGCTGTTTCCGCACTCGTCGGTCAACGTGTACTCGCGGTACATCGTGTAGCAACCCGTGCTTGAAGCAGGAACGTTGATTTCAGCGTTCACGCTCACGAGCGTGTCCGCGTCTGCGTCGAACGTGATGGTCACGTCGCTGCAGTTGTCGCCGTAGCCGACCTCACCGAAGATTTGGTCTGCGTGGTCGCGGTACTCAGCGCAATCCACAGTCACGTCCATCGCGTATCCGTAAGGAGCGATGCTGTCCACAACCGTGATCACTTGAGCGTGCTCGTTGCTGTTTCCACAGTCGTCCTCCACGTACCAGTGACGGTACACGGTCATGCGGTTGGGGCAGTCGCCCATCACCGTAGAGTCAGTGAAGATGACCTCCACGTTGAAGCAGTTGTCCGTTGCAGTCAACACCGCAGCGGCATCGGGTTCGCAGTCAAGCGTCATGTCGCCTGGCAACTCTTCCACGAATTCAGGAGCTTCGTTGTCGATCATGGTGATCGTCTGATCCTGCGTGTGCTCGTTTCCGCACTGGTCAACGACCTTCCACGTACGAATCAACGTGCGTGAACCGCTCAGAGAATCCGATTCGCAATCGAAAACGGTTTCGTCAGAGTGGGTGATGACGAGGTTCTGCTCGAAGCAAACGTCGCAGTTGTCAGAAGCCGTTGGCTCACCGCCCGTGGCGCTGACGTCCGTGTTGGCGCTGCAGTAGCTGTCCACGTACAACGTGTCGTCCGCTGGGAAGTACACGAATTCAGGAGCAATGCTGTCGTACACCATCACCGTCTGCTCGTACGTCGAAGAGTTGTTGCAGTCGTCCGTGGCCGTCCACACACGGTGCCATGCACCGATGCATCCGCCGCTCGTCAACACTGCAGACACAGAGTAATCGAGGTTGTCGTCGCAGTTGTCCGTCGCCTCGTAGAGTGGCAAGTGACCTGCGTCGTTCATCATCGCCTCCGTGGCGTTTTCGCAAGACACGAGCTCCGTGTAGAAGCCTTCGTTCCAGGTTGGAGCCGTGTTGTCCACAATGATCACGGTTTGGGTCGCAGAGGCAGAGTTGCCGCAAGCATCCGTTGCCGTGTATGTACGTGTGTACACAGGTCCAGCACACGTCTCGTCTTCCGTCAACTCGTCATGCCACGTCACGGTCACTGCACCACCGCCGGCGGCGTACAGTTCGTTGAACGTGCAATCGTCTTCGACTTGGAACGACGTCTGTCCATACCAAGCGTTGGCGTCGTCAGCAATCTCCACGGTTGAGCCGAGGCCGCTTCCGCTGGCTGACATCACGTCGTATTCGCCGTCGCCGAGGTACGCGCTGCATTCGATGTTCAACACAGACGTAGCTGTGATTTCAGGTGCAGTCGTGTCGCTGATGTTGATGGGGTAGCTGATGGTCGTTGCGTTGCCGCAGTTGTCCGTCGCCGTCACCGTGCGCGTCACCACATAGCAGGTTCCTCCACCCATCACAGGCGTAGAATCCATCCACTCGACTTCCACTGGTGAGTTGATGTCGTCGTAGATCGTGGACCAATTCGTGTTGAACGTAGACGTCCAAACGCCATCTTCACCTTCCGTCCACACGCGCAAGTCGCAGTCCGTGATGGTGAGTGGGTACAAATCAGAAGAGCTGTATTCGTCGCAGTCGACAGACACTTCCTCGGCCATCACCACAGGAGCTTCCTCGTCAATCACGTTCAAGATTTGGTCGAACGTGGTTTCATTGCCGCATGCGTCCACAGCCGTGTACGTACGAGACACGCTGCCGGGGTTGCTGCACGTGCCGCTCTGGAGAGATTGCGTGAACGTCAAGCTCACCACGCCAGAACAATCGTCGGCAGAAGCTTTCATCTCGTTCAAATCGTCGCAAGACAAGGTGTCCTCCAGCTCAGCAGAGATGGTTGGTCCTTCCGTGTCGATGACGTAGATGGTCTGCGTCACCGTCGTTGCGTTGCCCATGGCGTCCGTGGCCGTCCAGCGACGTTCCACAGCGTACTTGATGCTGCAAGACTCGGGGTTCTCTTCGTTTGACTGAGAGAACACAATCGTGCCGCAGAGTGGAGCTGAATCATCCTGGCATCCGCTCAAGTCGGGCGAGTGCTGAGATGAAGCATCTACTGAGTATGCAGGGTTGAAGTTCGCGCAATTGTCCGTGGCAGAGCAGCACTCCACTGGGAACATGGCGTTGATGGCATCGATGCCGCCGCAAGCGATCTCAGACCACTCGATGGTGGTTTCAGAGTCTTCGCAGTCGAACACGGGAGCTTCTTCGTCACCCACTTCGTAGCGTTCCGTCACGACGTCAGCCGTTCCGTCAGCCACGTTGAAAGCACCGTAAGTGATTTCAACGAACTCTTCACCGCAGAAGGTGTCGTTCACCACGCAGTTGTCCACGTCGGCGATCACATCACCCGAGAAGCCCATGACGTGCTCTCCGTTGAACTGACCTTCCCAACCGAACCAACCGCCGAAGCCGTTGTTGCAGTTGTGGTTGTTGCCGCCTTCACCAAGCTGGAAACGCTTGTTCAGGGACACAGGCATGTGGTTCAAGAACAGGGTCTCGCCAGCGTAGCTTTCGTCCAAACGAATCAAGCGTGAAGCCGTGTTCACCATGTCAAACACGTCGATCGCAGAAGGATCCACGTCGCAAGACCAGCTCGTCAACAAACCGTGAGCAGGGCTCTCGGCCAACCATTCGTCAGCGTCTTGCTTGTTGTTGAAGTACATGTCGACTTCGTACGTGATGGATGGGGTCAAATCGTTGTGCACGATACCCGTCAAGCGAGCCGTTCCGTTGGCGAATACGCGCAACTTCAAGGGGCTAGCAGGATCTTCCACGAAATAGTCGCTCAAGCAGTCCGTTTGGGCGCTCAAACCGTAGATGCGGATGGCCGCATCGGCACCAGGACCCACGGCCGTCGTCACGTCGCACTCTGTGAAAGGCACAGAAGCGTCGTTGAACACGCAAATCAACACGTCGTCAGAACACGTGTCCACGTACATGAATTCAGGATCGCATTCCGTTGGGAGGTCTTCCGCGCATTCCACCAAGTTCAAACCTGGGTTGAGGTCTGTGAAGAAGTCTTCAGAGCAGAAGTAGTCGTTTTCGTCAATGATCTCCACGGCGCAATCGCAAGCGTCGTTGTCAGATTGAGAAATCACACCGTCAGAGTCCACAGAGAGCTGGAACTGCTCGCAATCGAGCGGGATGTACAACTCGATGACCAAGGCGTCCTGGTCTGGGTTGGCGTCGTCCTCTTCGTCGAGGAGTTCAGCGGCGCATTCGCACTCGTCGAATGACCACAAACCAACCACCACAGACGTTCCGTCAGCGTACTGGACAATGTTTCCGTTGGCGTCGAGGACGACCACGCTTCCGCTTTGGAAACCGGTTTCACCCTCCAGGCACTCAGAGAAAATCGCCAATTCACGGCCGTACAACTCTTCTTCAGAGTATCCGCAGTCTTCGGCGAAAACTTCGCCGCCACAGGTGCCCTGGCAATCTTCGTAAAGGCAAGAGCCATCATCACAGCCGGCGCTGGCGTCGTAGTTGCATGCCGATGCATCGTTGCAACCCGCATATGCCGTGCCACCGCAGTTTCCGCATACGTCGTCGAACAAGCACGACTCGTCATCGCAGTCTGCATCAGCGTCGAAGTTGCATGCCGTTGAGTCAGTGCATCCAAGGGTTCCTTCGCCACCGCACTCTCCACACTCATCGAGGGACAAGCAAGAATCATCATCGCAGTCCGCATCAGCGTCGAAGTTGCATGCCGCAGGGTCGGTGCAGCCGAGCGTTCCATCACCACCGCACTCACCGCATTCGTCCAAGTACAAGCATGACTCGTCGTCACAGTCGGCGTCGGCGTCGAAGTTGCATGCCGCAGCGTCGGTGCAGCCGAGCGTTCCATCACCACCACACTCGCCGCATTCGTCAGAATACAAGCAAGACTCATCGTCGCAGTCAGCTCCGGCATCGTAGTTGCATGCCATGGCATCGGTGCAACCGAGCGTTCCTTCGCCACCGCAGATACCACACTCGTCGATGGTCGTGCATTCGCCGTTCGCAGGGTCGTCGTAGTTGCACGCGTCCATGTCAATGCAGTTGTCCACGTCGTCGCAAATCAAGTCACCGTCGACATTGAAGAAGCAGTGACCGTTGCAAATGCCGAGCACGTCGACCACACCTACACAAGGGTCTTCCGAATCGCAGATGCCGTCGTTGTCAAAGTCTCCATAAGGGCAAGGATCTTCGCAGTCCACAATGCCGTCGTCGTCGCTGTCGTGCAAGCAATCGTTGTCGGTTTCTTCGTTGTCGCAGATGTCGTTTTGGTTCACATCCAAGCAATCGTCTTCGTCGTCGCAGATGCCGTCCGCGTCCGCGTCCGCACCGCAGTCACCGCCGCAGTCACCGATGGCATCAAGTTGCGTGCCGTCGCAGTCACAATCCCCAGCTGGGATGTCTGAACAACCGCATTCGTACACAGCACCAGGACCGTTGCAGATGCCGCAAGCGTCGAGGGCGCCCACGCAATCGTCCACGTCGTCACAAATGCCGTCGCTGTCCGCGTCAGCAGCACAACCGCCACCGCACACGCCCAAAGCGTCAATCACGTTGCCGTCGCAGTCGCATTCGCCTTCGCCAATGCCTTCGCCGTTGCACACGCCGCACTCGTCATATTCACCGACGCAGTCGTCCACATCGTCGCAAATGCCGTCGTTGTCCGCGTCACCAGCACATTCACCACCGCACACGCCCAAAGCGTCGAGCTGGTTGCCGTTGCAGTCGCAATCACCAGCGGGGATGTCTGAACATCCGCACTCGTAAATCTCGCCTGGACCGTCGCAAACGCCGCAAGCGTCTACCGTTCCGAGGCAATCTTCTTCGTCGTCACAAATGCCGTTGTTGTTCACGTCAGCCGCGCAGTCACCGCCGCAAACGCCAATGGCGTCGAGTTGGTTTCCGTCGCAGTCGCAGTCGCCCGCGGGCTGTTCGTCACAACCGCATTCATAGATCGCTCCAGGACCGTTGCAGATGCCGCACTCGTCGAGGGCGCCAATGCAGTCGTCGATGTCGTCGCAAATGCCGTCCGCGTCGGCGTCAGCCGCGCAGTCGCCACCACACACGCCAAGTGCGTCTTCCGTGGCAGAACCACCGCATTCGCCAGCGCAGTCCAAGCCAGCCGTGCAGTTTCCTTCACAATCGAAGTTCTCGGCAGCGTACTCGCAAGATCCGTCATCTTCCGTGGCAGCTTCGTCGTAGTTGCATGCCATCGCATCGGTGCAACCTGGAGTGGCAAACAAGCAAGAACCGTCGTCGTACAAGGCTTCTGCATCGTAGTTGGAAGCTCCTTCGTCGGTGCAACCGCCGCATTCGTCACCTGAGCAAATGGGCATCAACGCACGGAATTCGTCGCCCTGGTCTCCGTTGACGAAGACTTGGACTTGGAATTGACCGCTGATGGTGCCGGCGCTGGTGAACTGAGCCACCAAGACCTTCAGGTCAGAACCTGCGAAGGCGACGTGGCTTCCCGCCTGGCCAATGCCAGGGAAGGGGGTGTACCACGCACCGCCCGTCGCATCGTCGACGACGATGTTCATTCCGGGAAGTGGGCCAGTGAATTCGGCGCTCGCGTCGATGTCCCCCCAAATGGTGGAGGGTTGCTGAGCAGCAGGCGTCAGAGCATCTTCAGCACCGATGGTGAGGAAGCTGTCGAACGCCATGTCGGGGAACACCGCGACGAACGCAGGGTTCAATCCCGCCGCGCTCCAAGAAGGGTTCAAAGCGTTGTTGTACCAAGAACCTGTTGATGAGTTGAAGATCATTGGGTTCTCTGAATCACCAGAGCATGACGACATGTAGTCGTTTTCGTTCTGCATGTTCATGTAAATCCGGTATGTGGTCATACCGTCCAGGTCGCCACCCGAGTGGGTGGTCACCGTTTCCAAACCGAGCCAGTACCCGACCGGAGCCTCGGTACTGTAGCCGGTTGAAGACAGCGGATCGAGCTGAGCCCAGCCAAGGCCGAAGCTGCAACACAGTGCCATCATCAAAGAGACAATGTTTTTCATGGTAAAAGTGGAATTGAAAAGGATGTAGATAGAATTATGTTCTTGGGCAGAACGGCTCCACGCAGCACGCTGCGGGATCGTTGAGGTTCGGTTATAAAGCCTGTCAAGGCTCGATTTGGGGTACGTCATTGACGAAGTTGTTAGGTTCGTGACATGCAAACAGCAGGGGCTAAGATAACACATAATGCGAATTGAGCAAACATAATTTGAGATTCATCGAATTATTATGCGGATTGAAAGAATTTTGGTAGTCAGGAGCTTGATGCCATCGCGTCATGTCTTAAAGTCCTGACTCAATGCATTTTGGTCATAAAAAAAGCCCGCCAGAGGGGCGGGCTTTGAGGCGAGTTGTGAAGCTCGAGATGAATTTATCACTGAGGATTACATGACCACGTTGACGATTCGTCCAGGAACCACGATGACTTTTCGAATGTCCTTGCCAGCGAGCTGGGCGTCAGTTCGATCGTCTCGGCGTACGGCGGCTTCCACCTCCGCTGCGGACAAAGAGGCGGCGAGAGCGAGTTGGAATCGCACTTTGCCGTTGAAGGAGATGGGGTAGGTGATTTGGTCTGCCACGAGGAAGGCGTCATCGGCCTGCGGCCAAGAAGCGTCCATGACAGAGCCTGGCCCACCTGCCGTGGCCCAAAGCTCCTCGGCCAAGTGCGGGGCGTAAGGGCTGAGCAAGATGGCCAAAGGCTGGAGCGCGTCGCTGCCGAGGCCGCCTTGGAGAGCCGCGAGGTCGTTGACGGCGATCATTAGAGCGCTGACCACCGTGTTGAACGCGTGGCGGTCAAGGTCGTCGGAGACTTTCGCAACGGCCTTGTGAACCACGCGAAGCGCGTCCTCGGAGGAGGAGCTGGGCAAGTCGGGCTGCGCAGCTTGGGCGAAGAGGCGCTGGATCTTGCGCAAGAAGTTGTGAACCCCGCTGATGCCTTGGGTGTCCCAGGGCTTGTGTTGGGTCAGCGGGCCGAGGAACATTTCGTAGCAGCGGAGGGTATCCGCGCCATAACGCTCGACGAGGTCGTCGGGGGTTTGGACGTTGTACTTCGACTTGGACATCTTCTCGACCTCATGGCCGCAGGTGTAGGTTCCGTCGTCGTCGAGGATGAACTCGGCGTTCGCGAATTCAGGGCGCCATGCCTTGAACCCGTCGAGGTTGAGTTTGTCGTTTTCGACGAGGTTGATGTCCACGTGGAGGCGCTGCGTCGGGTGCTCCTTCCGCTTGTTGGCCGTCACAAAGGTGTTGGTGCCTTGGATGCGGTAGACGAAGTTGGAGCGGCCCAAGATCATGCCTTGGTTGATCATGAACTTGAAGGGCTCGTCGAATCCAATGTGCCCGCGGTCGCAGAGGAACTTGGTCCAAAACCGCGAGTACAACAAGTGGCCCGTGGTGTGTTCAGCGCCCCCGACGTAGAGGTCCACTTGCCCCCAGTAGTCGCTCTTGGAGCGGTCGCAGAAGGCGTTCTCGTTGGTGGGGTCCATGTAGCGGAGGAAGTACCAACTGCTGCCGGCCCAGCCGGGCATGGTGTTGGTTTCCATGGCGTCGCCGCGGAACACGGGCCAGTCTTCGCGGGCCGCGCGTGCCAAGGGCGGTTCGCCGTCCTCGGTAGGGAGGTAGGCATCGACCTTGGGGAGGGTGACCGTGGCGTCCGTGATGCGTTTGGCGATCCCGCCTTCGTACATGATGGGGAAGGGCTCGCCCCAGTACCGTTGGCGACTGAAGACCGCGTCGCGGATGCGGTAATTCACTTTGCGGATGCCGCATCCTTGGGCTTCGACCCAGTCGAGGGCCTGTGGGATGGCGTCTCCCGCGCGCAAGCCGTCCCATTCCCCGGAGTTGCAGAGTGTGGCGTTCTTGTCGGTGCAGGCTGCCGAAGTGGTGTCCACGCCGTCGAAGATGGCGGGAATGGGAAGGCTGAAGTGGGTGGCGAAACGCCAATCGCGCTCGTCGCCTGCCGGAACGGCCATGATGGCCCCCGTGCCGTACCCGGCCAAGACGTAGTCCGCAATCCACACCGGCACGAGGGCGCCCGTCACGGGGTGCACGACATGGCCACCCGTAAAGACGCCGGAGATGCTCTTGTCGCCCTGGCGATCGCGCTCGGACTTCAGGCCCGCGGCCTCGACGTAGGCCTCGACTTCGGCACGCTGGTCGTCGGTCGTGAGGTCGTCGACGAGGTCGTGCTCGGGGGCGAGGACCATGAAGGACACGCCGTGCAGCGTGTCGGGGCGCGTGGTGAAGACCTCCACCTCGGCGCCGGAAGGGTCGGGTTGACCCTCGGTCGTGGCGACCGCGAAGCGCACGGATGCTCCTTCGGAGCGTCCAATCCAGTGGCGCTGGGCTTCTTTCACGCTGTCCGTCCAGTCGAGGTCATCCAGGCTCGTGAGGAGACGATCGGCGTAGGCCGTGATGCGCATCATCCATTGGCGCATCGTCTTTTTGACGACGGGGTGTCCGCCGCGTTCGCTCAGGCCGTCTTTGACTTCGTCGTTGGCGAGCACCGTGCCGAGGGCCGGGCACCAATTGACTTCGCTGTCTGCGAGGTACGCGATGCGGAAGCACATGAGTACTTCGTGCTGTTGCGCTTTGGACATGCTGGCCCAGTCTGTGGCCGTGAAGGTGCCTTCGAAGTGCTCCCCAAAATGCGGGAAAGACAACCCTTGCCACCACCCCTGGTCGCACGCCGTGTGCACGTTGTAGTTGCCGTTGTCGGCAAAGGCGGCCGCGAGTTCGGCGATAGGTCGGGCTTTTTGGGCTTGGGTGTCGTACCAGCTCTCAAAAAGCTCCCCAAAAATCCACTGCGTCCATTTGTAGTAGGACGGATCACTCGTGCGCACCTCGCGCGACCAATCGTAGCAAAAGCCCAGTTGCTCGAGCTGATCGCGGTAGCGGTTGATGTTTTGCTCGGTGGTGATGGCGGGGTGTTGGCCGGTTTGGATGGCGTATTGCTCTGCCGGCAAGCCGAAGCTGTCGTACCCCATAGGGTGGAGCACGTTGTAGCCTTGGTGGCGCTTGTAGCGGGCGAACACATCCGAGGCAATGTAGCCGAGGGGGTGTCCCACGTGAAGGCCTGCTCCGGATGGGTAGGGGAACATGTCCAACACATAGAATTTGGGTCGCGTCGTGTCTTCCGTCACCTTGTAAGCCTCGGTGTCCTTCCACGTGCGTTGCCACTTGGCTTCAATCGCCCTAAAATCGTACTCCATCTCGCAAAGTTAATCCCGAGGGGTCGACCTTCGCACGCGATGAAGGGGCTGAAATCAGGGTCGGTTTGGCCCGCCCGCATCCCGCGATGGGCCCACCCGCTGTTGAAGGCGTGGTGGCCGGGCACCCTGTGGTCCACATCCCACCCGAATGCCGTTCACCTCACCTTCGACGATGGCCCCGATCCGATGCTCACACCGTGGGTGCTGGAACAACTTCACAACCGGGGCATGACGGCCACGTTTTTTGTGGTCGGTGAACAGGCGCAGCGGCACCCGCGCATTTTGGAACAGGTGCGGGATCATGGCCACGCGCTGGGAGGCCATACCATGCGCCACGAGCACGGTTGGCGCACCGAACATTCGGAGTACGTGTCGTCGGCACGTCAATCGATGGCCGTGGCGGGAGAGGCCGTGGCCTGGTTCCGCCCGCCCTTCGGAAAATTCACGCGCGCCCAGGCCACGGCGCTCGCGCCCCACGGAACGTCCGTGATGTGGGACGTTCTGAGCGGGGATTACGCTGCGGGGGGTCAGGCCGGTGCCGAGGCGGTGCTGGAGCGGCTCAAACGGCACACCAAGCCAGGGAGCGTTGTGGTGTTTCACGACAGCCCCAAATGTGCCGAAGTGCTGCACGCGGTGCTTCCTCCGTACCTCGATTGGTTGGCGGCACAGGGGTGGACGTCCGTCGCGCTGGAAGACGCGCCCGTCCCAAGGTGATTACGAGTCGGAGCTGGCCGCTTCGCGAAGCATCTTGAGCTTGGCCTTGATCTCGTCGATTTCGCGCTGGTACGACTTGATGGTCTTCAGTGCTTGCTCCCGGATCGATTCAGCACCCTTTCCCGTGAAGCGCTCCATGTTTTCCTCGGTCGAGGTGATGCGCTGTTGGAGACGGGTGATTTTGTCGCGCAAGATGCTTTGCTCCCTTCGCAGGTCGCGGTTGTCGCCCGAAGCGAGCTGCTCCACGCGTTTCCCGTAGGTCTGCACGCTGCGTTCTGACCGCGCGGCGGACAACGCGTCGTAGTGCTTGTCCATGACCGTGCGAAACCGCTCCATCACGGAGTCGAGGCTCTTGCGGGGGATGAATCCGATGTCGCGCCACTCCGTCGAAAAGCCCTTGAGGTTTTCGAGGTCCGCGTTGCGGTTGTCAGACAACGTGAACGCTTCGATTTTTTCGAGAAGGGCCATTTTCAATTCCAGGTTGGCCTTCTCTTCCTTGCCACGGTCCGCAAATTGGGCCTTCTTCGCTTTGAAGAACACGTCCTGCGCCGTTCGGAATTTCTTCCAGAGGCGGTGTTCGTCACCGGGGGCGCAAGGCCCAGCGGCCTTCCACTCTTTCTGGAGGCGAATCATGGCGTCCGAGGTGGCTTTCCAGTCGGTGCTGTTTTGGATGCCTTCTGCCTCTTCAATCAGGCGCGTCTTCTTTTCCTTTGCCACTTTGCTCGAAGCCTTGATGCGGTCGTAGAAGACCTGCTTGCGCTCAAAGAACACGTCGGCAGTTTCGCGGAATTGGCTCCACAACGACTCGTTGTGTTCCTTGCCCGCAAAGCCTGTGGCCTTCCACTTGGACTGAAGGTCGACCACCTTGCCTGTGGCACTCTGCCAGGCCTTGTGGTCGTCGATGTCCCCGCTCAACAATTCCGTGAGTGCGGAAATGAGCGCCTCCTTTTCGCCTTTGTGCACTTCAAATTGGGCGCGAATGCTGTCGTAGTGTTCCTTGACCGCGTCAAACGTCTCGCGGGTCAGCCCAAAGAACGTGTCCGCCAACTCCTGGAAGGTCTCACGAGGCGAGGGCCCCACGTCGAACCACTGCTTTTGGAGGCTACGCGCCAAAACCTCTCGTTCTTTCAGGTCCTCGATGGCAGTGAGGGTTTGGGCTTGCTCGATCAAAGCTTGTTTCAAGCCCAAGTTTTTCTGCAAGTCGTGCTCTTGGAGCTGCTTGTAGATGTTGATGTTGTAGAAAAACTCGTCGCGCAAGCGGTGGTACTCGTCGTGCACCTCCTTGTAGCGGTCGCCAGGAACATCGCCTGTGGATTCCCACTTCTCCCGGACTTCATTGAAACGTGCAAACGCGGCACCGATGTTTTCTTCTTCCTGGATGGTCTTGCGGAGCTCCTCAATGAGACCAGACTTGACCTCGAGGTTGACTCGTTGCTCCTCCGCGATGCGCTGGCGCCACAGTTTCTCCCGCTCCTTGAATTGGTCCACCAGTTCGTTGAACTGGAGTTCCTCAGGGCTGGGTTGGAATTGGAATTTTTCGTCGTCTTCGTGCTCTTGTTCGGCCCAAGCTTCCCGCTGTTTGCGGAAGTCCTCTTGGATCAAGGAGCGAAACGAATCAATGTCGGTGCGCACATCCTTGCGGATGGCCTCCAAATCCTCGTTTTGAAGGAGGGTTTGGATGCGTTGCAAAAGTTCAGACCGCATGGCGGTAAAGTTGGGGGTTGTTAGAGACTGCAAAATACGGGTTTTCTGTGCACCTTCGGACCGTGGAACAGGATTTGAAGGAGAAGAAAGCCCAAACTGCCGGCCTCGCACGCCTCCAAAAATGGTGCGGGGTCCGCGACCGAACGGAGCAGGAAGCACGCTCGAAAATCAAGGAAATCGTTTCGAAGATGAACGAACCCCCTTCGGCGTCGACGGCCCAGGATTGGGAGGAGTCCTGGGTGGAATCGCTGCTCGCCGAGGGCTACATCAACGACGCGCGCTGCGCCGAATCGTACACGCGGGTTCACCTCGAGCACAAACGGTGGGGGCCCCTGAAAATCAAGGCAGGGCTCCGGGCGCGCGGCGTTTCCAGCACCGTCGCGGAAGCGGCGTTGCGGACCGTGCCGACCGGCCAATGGCAGGACGCCGCAGACGATCTTGCGCGCCGCCGTGCCGTCGAACTCGAGGCCAACCGGGACCGCGTGATCCGGTGGCTCCTTCAACGGGGCTTCCCCCAACCGATGGTCTGGACGGCCCTCGACGGCCTCGAGTCCGACGGCGAATCGTGACGGGAACGTTCGGGAGAGGCCTCGCGCATCCTACTTTTGCCCCATGTTGACGGTCGACCAAATCAACGCCCTGAGCAAGCGCGTCGAGGAATTGAAAGGCTACCTCGGGGTAGAGCAGAAGCGCATGGAGATTGCGGAAGATGAGAAGCTGACGCAGGATCCAGAGTTTTGGAACGATCCCAAGGAGGCCGAGAAGGTCATGAAGCGCATGCGGACCAAGAAAGGCTGGGTCCAGTCCTACGACGATTGCGCCACGGCCGTGGAGGACCTCACGGTATTGCATGAATTCATGAAGGCGGGGGAAGAGGAGGAGTCGGAAGTCGACAAAGCCTATGCCGCGGCGAGCGAAGCCATTGAAGAGCTGGAATTCAAAAACATGTTGAGCGCGGAAGAGGACGGCCTCAATGCGGTCATGCAGATCACGTCTGGTGCAGGCGGAACCGAAAGCTGCGATTGGGCCTCCATGCTCATGCGCATGTACCGCATGTGGGGCGAGAAGAACGGTCACAAAGTCAAGGAGCTCGACCTGCAGGACGGCGACGTGGCGGGCATCAAGCAAGTCACGATGGAGTTTGACGGGGACTTTGCGTTTGGGATGCTGAAGGGCGAAAACGGCGTCCACCGCTTGGTGCGCATCAGCCCTTTCGACAGCAACGCCCGCCGCCACACCAGCTTCGTCAGCGTGTACGTCTACCCGCTTGTCGATGACACCATTGAAATCCACGTCAACCCGGGAGACATCACCTGGGAAACGTTCCGTTCAGGTGGGGCAGGTGGCCAAAACGTGAACAAGGTCGAGACCGGCGTTCGCCTCCGTCACGCGCCCACGGGCATCATCATCGACAACACCGAGACGCGCTCGCAGCTCGGCAACAAAGAGAAGGCGATGCAGCTTTTGAAGTCCCAGCTCTACGAGATGGAGATTGCCAAACGCAACGAGGCACGTGCGGAGATCGAAGCTGGCAAAAAGAAAATCGAGTGGGGCTCCCAAATCCGGTCTTACGTCATGCAGCCCTACAAGATGGTCAAGGACGTGCGCACCGGACACGAGACGTCCAACGTCGACGCCGTGATGAACGGCGACCTCGACGGCTTCCTCAAGGCCTTCTTGATGGGAGAGGGTGCCGGCGCCGACCACACCGACGACCTTTGATTCCAGACTGAAACCCCTACCGCACATGTCCACCCGCATCGAAAAAGACACCCTCGGCGACGTCCACGTCCCCGCAGACAAGTACTGGGGAGCCCAAACCGAGCGTTCTCGCAACAACTTCAAAATCGGTCCGATCGGTTCCATGCCCATGGAAATCGTTCGGGCGTTTGCGCACTTGAAGCGGGCTGCGGCCATGACCAACTGCGAGCTGGGGACGATGGACGCCTCGAAGAAGGACTTGATTGTGGCCGCGTGCGACGAAATCCTCGCAGGCAAGCTTGACGACCAGTTTCCGCTGGTGGTTTGGCAAACGGGATCGGGCACGCAGAGCAACATGAACGTCAACGAGGTGGTGGCGAATCGCGCGCACGTTCTCGCAGGCGGCACCTTGGGCCAGGGCGATCGTCCGGTTCATCCCAACGACGACGTGAACAAGAGCCAGAGCTCGAACGACACGTACCCCACGGCGATGCACATCGCGGCCTACGCCACCATTGTCGAGACGACGGTGCCGGGCGTGGAGCGCTTGCGTGACGCGTTGGCCGCGAAGGCGAAGGCCTTTGACGACATCGTCAAGATCGGCCGAACCCACCTCATGGACGCGACGCCATTGACGTTGGGCCAGGAATTTGGGGGGTACGTCGCGCAGTTGGAGTTTGGGCTGAAGGCCTTGCGCAACACGCTCCCTCACCTGCAGCAGCTCGCCCTTGGTGGCACGGCGGTGGGCACGGGCATCAACACCCCCGAGGGCTACGACGTGCTTGTGGCCAAGCACATCGCCTCGTCGACGGGCCATCCGTTCGTCACGGCCGACAACAAGTTTGAAGCCCTCGCGGCGCACGACGCGATTGTCGAGAGCCACGGCGCGCTCAAGCAATTGGCCGTGTCCCTCAACAAAATCGCGAACGACATCCGCATGATGGGTTCCGGCCCGCGTTCGGGCATCGGAGAGCTCTTGCTCCCTGCCAACGAGCCCGGGTCGAGCATCATGCCAGGAAAGGTCAACCCCACCCAGTGCGAAGCCATGACCATGGTGTGCGCGCAGGTGATGGGCAACGACGTGGCGGTCACGGTGGGCGGCACCCAAGGCCACTACGAGCTCAACGTGTTCAAACCCATGATGGCCCGCAACATCCTCGAGTCGGCGCGCTTGCTCGGCGACGCGTGCGTGTCCTTTGCCGAACACTGCGTGGACGGCATCGAAGCCAACACGGCCCGAATCACCGAACTCGTCAACAACAGCCTCATGCTGGTGACGGCGCTCAACACGAAGATTGGCTACTACAAGGCCGCGGAAATCGCCGGCAAGGCGCACGCCGAGGGCACGACGCTGAAAGCCGCTGCCTTAGCTACCGGTTACCTCACCGAAGAGGAGTACGACGCTTGGGTGGTGCCCGGCGACATGGTGGGCCGCCGCTAAACCAACGGTTCGCCCTCGTCGCGTTTGAGGTCGCCGACGAGCTCCTTGATCCACTGCTCGTCCGTCGCTGGACAAACCAGCAAGGCATGCGGCGTGTCGACCACGATGTAACCTTCGAGGCCTTTGAGTGCAACGAGTTTTTGAGGCCCATGGGTCGCGCTGGGCGAACCGACGACCAGGTTGTCGCGCGCGTCCACCGCGCGAATCCGAACGTGCGCTGAGGCGTTGCCGTCCGCATCCGTGTCCAGCTTTTCTTTGAGGCTGCCCCAAGTTCCGAGGTCACTCCAACCGATGTCGCACAGCACGACTTGCACGTGAGAAGCCTTCTCCATGATGCCGTAGTCGATGCTGATGTTCTCGCAGTTGCCGTAGACGGCGTTGAGCTCAACCGTGTCGGACAAGTCAGCGTCCGCGAATTCCGCAAGCATGTCGGGAAGATGCTTGTCAAAGGCGGCTTGGATGTTGCTCAAAGACCACACGAAGATGCCGCTGTTCCAGCAGAATTCTCCGGAGGCCAAGAACGTCTCCGCCGTGGCCAAATCGGGCTTCTCCGTAAACGTCTTCACGGGACGTACCCCGGGTTGCGCCTCGTCGTGAGGCTCTTCGTATTGAATGTAGCCGTACCCGGTGTCAGGCCGGGTGGGTTGAATGCCCAGCGTCACCAAACTCGTCGTGTTGCGCGTGGTTTCCAGCGCGGTGCAGCAGACGTCCAAAAACCCCTGTTCGTCGAGGATCAAGTGGTCAGATGGCGCCACCACAACGGCCGCTTCCGGGTCGCGCGAGGCGATGACCGCGTTGGCGTAGGCGATGCAGGGGGCGGTGTTGCGCATGAACGGTTCGCACAGGATGTTCTCTGCGGGCATCTCAGGCAGGTGCGTCGCGACATGGTCGCGGTACCGCGCGTTGGTCACCACCAGGATGCGGTCGGCCGGCACGAGTTTTTCCAGCCGGTCAAACGTCATGCGAATGAGCGAACGTCCGGTGCCGAGAATGTCCAGGAACTGCTTGGGTTCCGCGCTTCGAGACATGGGCCAAAAACGCGAGCCAATGCCTCCCGCCATGATGACGGCGTAGGTGTGGGGTTGATGTGCCATGAGACTTAACGGGGAGGTTGGGAGGGAGTGGACCACTCGGGGCACGTGGGGCATTTCCCTTTCGAGCCTTTGGTCGTGTTGCATCCCGTCGCTGCGACAAGCATGCCCAAACAGGCAAACGCAGCGAGAAGACGGCCAATTCCTTTCAGGTTCATGGCCGCGAAGTTAGCTTGTACCTTCGTCCCATGGGATTGTTCTTCCACATTGGCCGGTACGCGGCGTTTCTGCGCAGCGTGATGCGGCGCCCGGAACAGGGTGCGGTGTTTCGCCGCCTGCTCGTGGAAGAAATGAACGCCATTGGCCTTCAAAGCCTCGGCATTGTCGCGCTTCTGAGCGTGTTCATGGGGGCGGTCATTTGCATTCAGACGGCCCACCAAATCGGCGGCTGGATTCCGGTTTACACCATCGGATTCACGGTGCGTCAAACCATGATTTTGGAATTCAGCCCGACGCTGATCCCCGTGATTTTGGCCGGAAAGGTGGGGTCAAACATCGCCTCCCAGCTTGGCACGATGCGGGTCACCGAGCAAATCGATGCCCTGGAGATCATGGGTGTGAACAGCGCGGGTTACCTCGTGCTGCCCAAGATGATTGCAGCGTTGACGTGCATCCCGTTCCTCGTCATCCTGAGCATGGTGCTCGGCATCGGCGCGGGTCTTTGGGTTGGCGTGTCGACGGGGGTGAGTTCGGCGGCCGACTTCGAGTACGGCATGCAAATTGACTTCAACGCGTTTGACGTGACGTACGCCATCATCAAGACCTGCGTGTTCGCCCTGATCATCAGCTCCGTGAGCGCCTATCACGGCTACTACACGTCGGGCGGCGCCCTCGAGGTGGGTCGGAGCAGCACGAAGGCCGTGGTGTACGCGGTGGTCATCGTGATGATCGCGAATTTGTTGTTGACCCAAATGTTGCTCGGCTAAAGGCGCGGACGATGATTGAGATTCACCACGTGTCGAAATCGTTTGGAGACCAAACCGTGCTCCAGGACGTCTCGGCCCAGTTCCATCCCGGCAAAGTCAATTTCATCATCGGCCGAAGCGGTTCGGGGAAAAGCGTCCTCACCAAATGCACGGTCGGGCTTCTTGAGCCGGACCAAGGTCACGTGACTTACGACGGCCGAAACTTCACCGAGATGGATCGCCTGGGCCGGAAGGCCGTGCGCCAGGAAATCGGCATGCTCTTCCAGGGCAGTGCCCTGTTTGACAGCATGACGGTCGAGGAAAACGTCATGTTCCCGCTCCGGATGTTCAGCGACACGTCCGAGGCGGAGATGCGCGAACGGGCGGCCTTCTGCCTCGAACGCGTCGAGCTTCCTCAGGCCGGGGCCAAGTTCCCGTCCGAGCTCAGCGGCGGGATGCAAAAGCGCGTGGGCATCGCCCGGGCCATTGCCATGAACCCCAAGTACCTGTTCTGCGACGAGCCCAACTCGGGCCTCGACCCGCAAACGGCCATCGTGATCGACAACCTCATCGTCGACCTGACGCGCGAGTTCAACATGACCACCGTGGTCGTGTCGCACGACATGAACAGCGTGATGGAAGCCTCGGACTTCATTCACTACGTCCACGAGGGCGCCATCGCGTGGCACGGCCCCACGTCCGACCTTCTGAAGGCCAACAACGAGGCCCTGAACGAATTCATCTTCGCGTCCAAAATCATGCGCGAGCTCCGCAAGACGTTGTCATGACAGAGAAAGGCCGTCACGAAGATGCCACGCACGATCGCGGAAGTGAGAAATTCATCCCGTACAGCCTCCCGCGCCTGAGCCCGGACGAGATGGAGGCGCGGAGCCAGGAATTCCATCAGGAGATGGCCACTCGGCGCAGTGCACGCGTCTTCTCCACGGAGCCCGTGCCGCTCGAGGCGGTCCGAAACTGCATTGACACGGCGTGCACCGCGCCCTCCGGCGCGCACAAGCAGCCGTGGACGTTTTGCCTTGTCACCAATCCCGAGCTCCGCAAGGGCATCCGCCGCGCGGCAGAGGAAGAAGAATACCGGAACTACCACGGCCGCATGGGCGCCGAGTGGCTCCAGGACCTCGAACCCTTCGGCACCGACCACATCAAGCCGTTCATCGAAGAGGCACCTGCACTGATTGTCGTGTTCAAGCAAGTGCACGACACGACGGAAGAAGGCGGGAAGCGCGCGAACTACTACGTCAACGAGAGCGTGGGGATTGCGGTCGGCATGTTATTGACGGCCCTTCACCGCATTGGGTTGGTTGCGCTGACCCACACCCCGTCTCCCATGGGTTTTTTGGCCGAGGCGTTGGAGCGACCGGCCAACGAGCGGGCGTTCCTGAACATTCCAATCGGGTATCCGGCCGAGGGATTGACGGTTCCCGATCTGACGCGAAAGTCACGGGCCGAGGTTTTGGTCGAGTACCCCTGAGGAGGTTGTTCACGGCCAAAACGTTTAAAAGTTTCAAACATCTGGCCCTAGACCTCAAAGGGTGCCGTTACTTTGCGGCCGAATTCACACACGAACACAACCTACAGATCATGTCTGAAATCCAAGAAAAAGTAACCGCGATCATCGTGGACAAGCTCGGCGTTGACGCCGGAGAGGTGACAACCGAAGCCTCATTCACGAACGATTTGGGTGCGGACTCACTCGACACCGTGGAACTCATCATGGAATTCGAGAAGGAATTCAACATCGCCATCCCCGACGACCAAGCTGAGAAGATCAGCACGGTGGGTCAGGCTGTCGATTACATTTCGCAGAACGCGTAAGATCAGCTTCGCGCTGAACACGCTCATTTTCTGAAGACGTGGAACTCCGTCGAGTAGCGGTTACGGGTCTAGGGGCGTTGACGCCTCTTGGCAATGACGTGCAGACGTTTTGGGCCAATTTGGTCCAAGGCAAAAGCGGCGCTGCCCCCATCACGCGCTTTGACGCCACCAACTTCAAGACGCAATTTGCGTGCGAGGTCAAGGACTTCGATCCCAGCGAGTGGATTGACCGTCGTGACTCGCGCAAAATGGACCTGTTCACGCAGTACGCCGTTGTGACGGCGGAAATGGCACTCAAGGACGCCGGCCTCTCTGTCGAGGCCGGCAACCTTGACCCTGATCGGGCGGGTGTCATTTGGGGTTCGGGCATCGGAGGTTTCCAAACCTTCATGAACGAAGCCAAAAACTTCTACACGGGAGACGGCACGCCACGCTTTTCGCCGTTCTTCATTCCGATGATGATCACGGACATCGCTCCAGGACACATCAGCATTCGGAACAACCTGCGCGGACCCAACTACGCGACGGTCTCGGCCTGCGCGAGTTCCACTCACGCCCTCATCGACGCCTTCAACACCATTCGCTTGGGCAAGTCCGACGTCATCGTGACGGGGGGCTCTGAAGCGGCCGTGGTGGAAGGAGGCATCGGCGGATTCAATGCCTTGAAGGCACTCTCCACACGCAACGACGATCCTGCACGTGCCTCGCGTCCTTTTGACGCCACGCGGGACGGGTTTGTGTTGGGTGAAGGCGGAGGTGCCATCATCTTGGAAGACCTCGAGCACGCTCGTGCTCGCGGAGCCAAGATTTATTGCGAAATGGTCGGTGGCGGCATGACCGCGGACGCCCACCACATCACGGCTCCTCACCCCGAAGGGTTTGGTGCACGCAATGTGATGAAAAACGCGCTTGAAGACGCGGGACTGACCCCCGCCGACGTCGACTACGTGAACGTGCACGGCACGTCCACCCCCCTCGGCGACGTCGCCGAAGTCAAGGCCATCCAACAGGTTTTTGGCGACGACGCCTACAAGTTGAACATCAGCTCCACCAAGAGCATGACGGGCCACCTTCTCGGTGCTGCAGGCGCCATCGAAGCGATGGCGTGCATCATGAGCATCGTGGACCAAGTGGTTCCGCCAACCATCAACCACGAACACGTGGACGATCAGTTGGACAACAAGCTGAACTTGACCCTCAACAAGGCCCAAAAGCGTGAAGTGCGCGCCGCGTTGAGCAACACTTTCGGCTTCGGCGGCCACAACGCCTCCGTGGTGTTTAAAGCCCTTTCATGATTCGATTCTGGCAACGTCTTACCCGGGCCACGCAAACTGGACCGGACACAGACATTCGCACGTTGGTGCGCCGGGAATTTGGACTTCGCGTACGTCAGCGCAGCGCCTACGACGAGGCCTTGACGCACTCTTCGATGCTGGACGGCGACAAGACCGGGTTGAAGAGCAACGAGCGCCTGGAATTTTTGGGCGACGTCGTCTTGGACCTCACGATGGCCAACTACCTCTACCGGAGCTTCCCCACGGAGCAGGAGGGCGAATTGACCAAGCGCAAGAGCCGCATCGTGAACCGCAAGAACTTGAATTTGCTGGGCAAAAACATGGGCTTGCATCACTTGATTCAGGCCAAAATGCGTCGCGAGGACATCCACGACTCCATGATCGGCAACGGGCTTGAAGCCTTGATCGGCGCCATCTACCTCGATCACGGATTCGAGCGCACCCAACGCGCTGTTCTGCTCATGTTGAAGCACTACGGCCTCGACGAGCAAGTCAACGAGACGCACGACTTCAAGAGCCAGCTTCACCAGTGGGCGACCAAGCGCAGAAAGAGCTTGTTGTTTGATGTGATGAGGGACGACGATTCTGCAGGAGAGGAACGTTATGAAATCGCGGCGAAGGTCAACGGCGAGGTGTACGGCATCGGCGTAGGTCGGTCCAAGAAGCTCGCCGAGCAGGAAGCGGCACGTCGGGCGTGGAAGAAGGTCTACGACCGGCGCACGGGCGCCGACAGCGGTTCGAAACCCACCACAGACGACGAATCGAAGTCGAACCGAAGGGGAGAAGGCCGGCGCTCGCGTGGCTCGGGACCATCCCGCCGCCGCCGTGACAGTGGGTCCTCCAAAGCGGCCTCGAAAGACAAAGACTCAACCACGAACAAAGGCGCCAAGCCGTCATCCGAGGCGTCCAGCGAAGCCAAACCGCCCACTTCGCGCTCACGTCGTTCGGGTCGCGGGCGCGGCGGACGTGGTGGGGGCAGCGGCTCGAAGGCCGCAGAAGGCGGTTCGTCGACCGGCAAGTCAGGATCTGAATCGACGTCTTGACCCATGCAGCACACGCTGGAATGGGAATACACCCCGGACTATGAGCTGCTGGGCCTGAGCTCAACGGCGGGGTGCCACCGTTTGGCTTGGGCCATGAATCGCGCCTTCGATTGGAAGCTTCAATGCGATCAGGATGTTCCAGCGAGTCAGTCGAAGGGAGGGGAAACGCTTCATCCTTCCATGCGTTTTGTTGACGAGGAGGCCGGGGTATCCATCACGTTGGTCTTGAATCGCTTGCCAGGGGGCATGTTGGCCAAAGGGGCTTCTGGCTTGGATTACTTGATGATGGTGAATCACCATGAATTGGCCGCACATGAGGTGATGGCGCAACTCCGGGCGCTGCCTGAAGTGTCGTTCGTGACGGTGCTCGACCCTGAATCTTCGGGGGCCATGGAGCCGTTAACCCTCTTCGATTGACGATTTTCCGAGGATTTCCCGTGTTTCGGCCTTGCAGGAACCGCTTCTCCACCCATTTTTGCAGCCGGAAGGAAACGCCCTTCCTCATTTTCACGCGAAACGCATGACGCAGACACAACCTGTCACCAAAAGCACCAAAATCGTGGCCACCCTTGGCCCAGCGTCTTCTTCGGAAGAGGTTCTGACGCAATTGATCTTGGAGGGCTTGAATGTGGCCCGCATCAACTTCTCGCACGGTTCGCACGAGGTTCACGGAGAGACCATCGACACCGTACGTCGCATCGACGGGGAGTTGGGCACGTACACTTCCGTGTTGGCGGATTTGCAGGGCCCTAAACTGCGGGTCGGCGAAATCGCAGGTGGCGAAATGGCTTTGATCGAAGGACAAACGCTGACGGTACGTGTCGGCACCGGCGAAGGACGGGACGGCGTGGTCTACACCGATTACGAAGCTTTTGCCGCGGATGTCAAGCCTGGCGAGCGTGTGTTGCTCGACGACGGCAAGCTCGCGCTGAGTGTGAAGTCGACCAACGGCAAAGACGAAGTGGTGTGCGACATCATACACGGCGGACCGCTGCGTCCGCGCAAGGGATTGAACCTTCCTGAAACGAAGGTGTCGCTGCCATGCATCACAACCAAAGATGCAGAAGATTTGGTGTTCGCATTGGAAAAGGAAGTCGATTGGATCGGCTTGTCATTTGTGCGTCGTGCGTCGGACATTCTCGAACTTCAAGAGCACATCAAGAAGGCGGGCAAGCATGCTCGCGTGGTGGCGAAAATTGAGAAGCCCGAGGCCATTGAAGACCTCGATGCCATTTTGGAAGCGACGGACGCCGTCATGGTCGCTCGCGGCGATTTGGGGGTGGAAATGCCCATGCAAGAAGTGCCTCTCCTTCAGAAGGAAATCGTCCGCAAGTGCATGGCGCTTGGCAAGCCAGTGATCGTGGCTACTCAAATGCTCGAAAGCATGATTGAGTCGGCGACGCCTACCCGGGCTGAGGTGAACGACGTGGCCAACGCGGTGCTGGACGGTGCCGACGCGGTGATGTTGAGCGGCGAAACCAGCGTGGGCAAGTACCCCGTCAATGCGGTGCGTGCCATGCGCCAGGTCATCGAGAACATCGAGACAAAAGGTGACGTGGAGTACCCCGAGCGTCCGCCCCTGTCTCCAGATGACGAACGCTTCATTTCCGACAGCGTCTGCTACAACGCATGCCGTTTGGCCCGTCGAGTCAATGCAGCCGCCATCGTCACCATGACGTTCAGCGGTTACACGGCGATTCAGGTGAGCAGCCAGCGTCCCAAGGCGAAGATTTACATGTTCACGGCAAATCGCCGTGTGCTGAGTCAAATGAGCCTGGTTTGGGGGGTTTACGCCTTGCCGTACACCAAAATGGTCTCCACCGATCACACCATCGCGGACATCAAGTACATCTTGTATAAAGGAGGCCGGGTGCGTGAAGGCGACTACGTCATTCACCTTGCGTCCATGCCGATTGCGGATGCGGGAATGACCAACATGCTCAAGTTGAGCCGGGTCTGACGCCGATTGGCTTCAGAGCCTCTATCTTCGCGGGCGTAGCCCGCGCGGTTTTTTCGTGGCGTGGGTGGCATCGCATTTGATTCAACCGACACCTCGCACGCACCCATGGCGTTGAAATTTCCGGAACGCGGCCCATTGAACCTTCCTGCTCTCGCTGAAGAGTGGCTGGAGGTGTGGGACCGCGAAAACACCTTCAAGCAAAGCGTAGACCGCCGGCCCGCGGACAAGCCCTACGTGTTCTTCGAAGGGCCACCTTCGGCCAACGGCAAGCCCGGCATTCACCACGTCATGGCCCGCGCCATCAAGGACATCTTCTGCCGCTTTCAAACCCTGAAGGGCCATCGGGTGGAGCGCAAGGCGGGCTGGGACACCCACGGACTTCCCGTGGAACTTGGAGTCGAAAAGGAGTTGGGCATCACCAAAGAAGACATCGGATCCAAGTTGACGGTGGAGGAATACAACGACGCGTGCCGCAAGACGGTCATGCGTTACACCTCCGAGTGGAATGAACTCACGCGCCAGATGGGCTATTGGGTCGACATGGACGCCCCGTACGTCACCTACCACACCAAATACATGGAGTCGGTGTGGTGGTTATTGGCTCAACTTCACAAGAAGGGCATGTTGTACAAGGGCTACACCATTCAGCCTTACAGCCCGATGGCCGGCACGGGATTGAGTTCTCACGAACTCAATCAACCAGGCACCTACCGCGACGTCAAGGACACCACCATCGTCGCTCAGTTCCATGCCACGGATGAATCACGTCTGGCCCTGCTCGCGAAAGTGGGCGTAGTGGATGACGGCTTGCCGGTCGATTTCCTTGCGTGGACGACCACCCCGTGGACGCTCCCGTCGAACACGGCCCTCACCGTCGGTCCCGACATCACCTACGCCGTGGTCAAAACGACCAACCGCTACACCGAAGCACCGGGCTACGTCATTCTCGCGGAAGCCCTCGTTGGCAAGCAATTTGGCGACAAGAAGGCCCCAGCTCACGAAGTGGTGGCCACCCTTGCGGGACGCGATTTGGTGGGCATGCGCTACGAATCCCTGCTCGATTGGGCCACGCCGATGGATTCTCCTGAAGAGGCTTTTCAGGTCATTCCGGGTGATTTTGTCACGACGGAAGACGGCACCGGGATCGTGCACACGGCGCCAACTTTCGGTGCCGACGATGCCCGGGTGGCCAAGGATGCAGGTGTCCCCGCCATGTTGGTCGACGACGGCACAGGCCACGGCGTCCCCCTTGTGGACCTTCAAGGTCGATTCCGGGTCGGACCGTTCGCCGGCAAGCACGTCAAAGCAGAATACGACCTGGTCGCAAGCGACGACAACAAGCCCGTCGACGTGGAAATCGCCATCCTTCTGAAGGAGCGCGGGCAAGCATTCAAGGTCGAGAAATACGAACACAGCTACCCGCATTGCTGGCGCACGGACAAGCCCATCTTGTACTACCCGCTCGATTCGTGGTTCATTCGTGCCACGGCAGCAAAGGAGCGCATGATCGAGCTGAACAACACGATCACGTGGAAGCCGGAGAGCACGGGAACGGGACGCTTTGGCAAGTGGCTCGAAAACGTGAACGACTGGAACCTCAGCCGCTCGCGCTTTTGGGGGATTCCCCTTCCGATTTGGCGGACGGAAGACGGCGCCGAGGAGCGTTGCGTCGGCTCGATTGAAGAACTGAAAGCGGCTTGCGACGAAGCTGTGACGGCAGGTGTCATGGACGCCAACCCATTTGCAGACTTTGCCGTCGGCGACATGTCCGACGCGAATTACGACGCTGTGGACTTGCACAAGCACGTGGTGGACGAGGTGGTCTTGGTGGCCAGCGACGGCCGTCCAATGCGCCGAGAGGCGGACTTGATTGACGTGTGGTTCGACAGCGGAAGCATGCCTTACGCCCAGTGGCACTATCCCTTCGAAAACAAAGCGAAGGTGGACACCGGTTCGGCTTACCCCGCAGACTTCATCGCGGAAGGCGTCGACCAAACCCGCGGATGGTTCTACACCCTGCACGCCATCGCGACGATGGTGTTCGACCAGGTGGCGTACAAGCGCGTGGTGTCCAACGGATTGGTCCTCGACAAGAATGGCCAGAAAATGTCCAAGCGCCTCGGCAATGCGGTCGACCCGTTTGAGACGCTGTCAACCTACGGCCCCGATGCGACGCGGTGGTACATGATCACCAACGCCCAGCCTTGGGACAACCTCAAGTTTGACGTGGCGGGCATTGGAGAGGTGCAGCGAAAATTCTTCGGCACCCTCCACAACACGTACAACTTCCTCGCCCTCTACGCTGGTGCAGACGGCTACCAGGGCGGAGAGCAGGACGTGCCGTACGCCGAGCGCCCAGAGATCGATCGCTGGATCCTGAGCCGCCTCCAAGGCCTCGTCGAGGAGGTGGACGGCGCGTTCGAAGCGCTCGAGCCGACCCGCGCCGGCCGCGCCATTCAAGACTTCGTCGTGGACGAGCTCAGCAACTGGCACGTGCGCTTGAGCCGGCGCCGGTTCTGGAAAGGCGACATGAACGCGGACAAGCAGAGCGCCTACCAGACCCTGACGACCTGCCTGCGCACGGTGGCCATCCTCGGATCTCCCATCGCGCCGTTCTACATGGACCGCTTGTTCCGCGACGTGACAGGCGACAGCGACTCGGTCCACCTCGCGCTCTTCCCGTCAGCCGATGCTACCCAACGCGACACGGCCTTGGAAGCTCGAATGGACCTGGCGCGCCAGTTGTCTTCGCAGGTGTTGAGCTTGCGCAAGCGCGAGAAAATTCGCGTTCGACAGCCCCTTCGCCGCATCATGGTGCCGGTGTTGGACGACGCCACGGCGAGTCACCTCGAGGCCATCTCCGACCTCGTCAAGAGTGAGGTGAACGTGAAGGGGGTCGAGATGCTTCGAGACGACAGCGCCTTTGTGAAGCGCGCCAAGGCGGACTTCAAGGCCCTTGGAAAAGCCATGGGGCCACGCATGAAGGCGGTGGCGGCGGCCATTGGGTCGTTGACTTCGGCGGACGTGTCGACGTTGGAGCGGAACGGCGTTCTCGGGGTCGACCCCGGAGACGGCCAAGGCCCCATCGAATTGACGACAGCGCACGTGACCATCCAAACCGAAGACATCCCCGGTTGGCTCGTGTCGAGCGAGGGCGGCGTGACGGTGGCGCTGGATGTGACCCTCGACGAGGAACTGAAAGCTGAAGGCTTGGCACGCGAGTTGGTCAACCGAGTCCAAAACCTCCGCAAAGACGCGGGATTGGACATCACAGACCGCATTCGACTCGACGTTTGTGCCGTCAGTGACATTCGTCGTGCACTCGAGGCCAATTTGGACTATATTCGGACGGAAACGCTGGCCACGGACGTGGTTTGGATGGAGGCAGAGGCCGGCGAAAACTTGCAGCTCGAAGACGGTGCTTCGGTTTGGGCTCAAGTGCAGAAAAGCTGAAACGAAGCACACCTTACGCAATCGACATGGCTGAATTGAGATACTCCGACAAAGACCTCAAGGAATTTGAGGACCTGATCAATGAGAAGCTCGCCAGTGCACGCGAGGACTTGAATCAACTCCAGCGCTCTTTGTCTCACCGAGACGACAACAGCACGGAGGACACCGCGCCGACGTTCAAAATGATGGAAGACGGGTCAGAAACGATGAGCCGTGAGGAAACAGCTCAGCTCGCGGCCCGTCAGCAGAAGTTCATCCAGAGCTTGGAGAACGCGCTGCTCCGTATCAAGAACAAAACGTACGGCGTGTGTCGCGTGACCAACAAGTTGATTCCCAAGGAGCGCCTGCGCTTGGTGCCTCACGCCACGCTTTCCATCGAAGCGAAGCAGCGTCAGTGACCCCCACGCTCACCCAACTTCTGTGGCGGGTCTTGGTTCCCGTGTTGGCGATTGACCAGCTCGTCAAGTTGTGGATCAAAACGAGCTTCACCGTGGGCGAACGCATGCCGTTTGTTCCTGGGGTGCTCGAACTCCAGTTCATTGAGAACGAGGGAATGGCATTCGGTTGGGCTTTGCCAGGTGTCAGCGGCAAATTGCTGCTGACGGCCTTTCGCCTTCTGGCTGCCGTGGCCATTGGCATTTACATCTCCCGTCGGGTGAAGGAAGAAGCGCCCAAAGGGTTGCTCTACAGCTTGACGTTTGTGTGGGCCGGAGCCCTAGGAAACATTGTGGACAGTGCGATTTATGGCCGGTTGTTTAGCCGTTCAGGCTGGGGTACCCTGGCCGAATGGTTGCCTTCTGACGGCGGCTATGCGCCTTGGTTTCAGGGCCACGTGGTGGACATGTTTCACTTCGTGGTGACTTGGCCTACGTGGTTCCCCGTGGACGCATGGGCCGGGCGCGAGGTGTTTCCGCCGATTTGGAACCTCGCGGACGCGGCAATTTCAGTCAGTGTGATCTGGATGCTGCTCAACCAGCGACGGTACTTCCCGTCGGTTCGTTGACGTCTGAAGCAGGAGCCTCGACCCAATCGCCGTGTTCGCGGATGAGGTCAATCAATGCGCCCACCGCTTCGCCTTCAGGCACGTTGCGACGCACGACTTCCTTTTCCTTGTACAGCGTGATTTTGCCCGGGCCCGTTCCCACGTAGCCGTAGTCGGCGTCCGCCATTTCACCCGGGCCATTCACAATGCACCCCATGATGCCAATTTTTACCCCCTTGAGGTGGTGGGTGACCGCGCGAATCTTGGCGGTCGTCTCTTGCAAATCGAACAGCGTCCGGCCGCAGCTTGGGCAGCTGATGTATTCGGTCTTGCTGATGCGGGTTCTGGCCGCTTGAAGAATCCCAAACGACAGGGTGTTCCGCTTCGCCAGAGCCGTCTCGGGCGCATCCACCCAAAGGCCGTCGCCGAGGCCGTCAATCATGGGCCCGCCCAGGTCGGTCGCGGCTTGCAATGCGAGCCGTTCGTCGTCGAGTCCGGACCATGATCGTCGCAGCACCACAGGTGCCCCGCATCCTTCCGCGTCCAGCGCCAACACGGTTGTACGCAAATCCACCATGGCATGCGGATTGTCTGTTTCCACCACCCAAACCACGTCACGGCGCATGGTTCCGTCCTCGCCGGCAACGCGTTGTGCCAATGCTGAACCTACGTCTGCGCGCTTGACGCGGACCCAGTGGGTGATTCCTGTGCGAAATGCAGGCAGGGCCATCCAGTTGTCTTTGGCATTCCACAGCGGTTGATGGCGGGCAGGCACCCGATCCAAGGCAGTCCATGCGGAAGCATCCACAAGCACGGTCAGCGTGCCGGGCAACTCGTATTCCAAGGTTCTCGATCCCGCGTACACCACGTCGCATGCGGCGTCGGTCAAATTCCATTTGTCGAGCGGCACGCTGTAACGGTAGCCCGCGCCGTAAAGGCTGGCTGGATCGATGTCCGAGTCGCGCAGGGTATGGACAACCACGGGCACGTGCTTGGCTCCGACATTGCCGACTTCCCAACACTCGCGACGGGCATAGTTGTAGGGGTCCAGCGTGTTCGTCACGGTTTTCACGGCTGGGTGGCCGGCCCGCTGAGCGTAGCGCTCCACAAGCATGCGGCCGACGGGCATTTCGGCTTCTGGCTCTTCGGTCAGGCTCACCCGAACGGTGTCGCCAAGCCCGTCCTCGAGCAGCGTTCCGATGCCCAGCGCCGATTTGATGCGGCCGTCTTCCCCATCGCCGGCTTCGGTTACCCCGAGGTGAAGGGGGAAGGCCATGCCTTCTGCGTCCATGCGCGCAACGAGCAGGCGGTAGGCTTGGACCATCACTTGCGGGTTGGACGACTTCATGGACACCACGAGGTCGAGGTAGTCTTCGTCGACGCAGATCCGCAAAAACTCCAAGGCGCTTTCCACCATGCCGAGCGGCGTGTCGCCGTAACGGCTCATGATGCGGTCGGACAACGATCCGTGGTTGGTGCCAATGCGCATGGCCCGCCCGAGTGCTTTGCACTTGCGCACCAGCGGCGTGAATTTTTCGCGAATGCGGTCGAGTTCTTCGGCGTAGGTCTCGTCGGTGTACTCGAGGTTTTCAAACCGCTTCTTGTCGGCGTAGTTCCCGGGGTTGACCCGAACCTTTTCGACATGGTCTGCGGCGATTTCCGCGGCGTTGGGGGTGAAGTGGATGTCCGCGACGAGAGGTGTGGTGTGACCTGCGGCTCGCAATTCTCGGGCGATGTCGCCCAAGCTCTCCGCTTCTTTCTTACTCGGTGCCGTGATGCGCACGAGCTCGCATCCCGCTTCGATCATCCTCACGCTCTGCGCCACCGTTCCCGCCACATCCAACGTGTCGGTGGTGGTCATCGATTGCACCCGAATGGGGTTGTCTCCTCCCAAGGCGACCGCGCCAATCTTGACCTCACGGGTGGGGCGGCGACGGTAGTTGAAGGAATCTTGGCAGTAGGCGGGATGTGTCATCGTCAAGGTTGCGATGTGAAGATAACCGCTGACTCGGGCGGATGTTGCCCTGCTGTGGTCTGTACTTTTGAAAATCATGCCCAAACCCCATCCCGCACCCTCCCCCAACCCTCCCGCCTTCGTGGTGGGGGGCGTGGCCTACGGAGACCGGAGCAGGATTGTTCGGGTGTTGACCGCAGAGCATGGGATGGTTGCACTTTGGGTGGCCAACGCGGCCAAAGAAAAAGCCTTGTGGCACCCTATGGCCTCGCTGGAGCTTGCGGATCTCAGGCCGGGCAAGGGCAACGGGTTGTGGATGGCGAGGGAATGGCGTCGGAGCACGCCCCAGCTGGCCTACCGTCGATCTCCAGAGCGGGCTTCCGTAGGTTTTTTCGTGGCGGAAGTGCTCGCGGGTTGCCTTGAAGAGGGTGCCCCGGCACCCGAAATTCACACCCTCGCCCTTCACACCACGGCGTGGCTCGAATCGGAACCGCAGGTGGCGTGGATTCACGTCAAGTTCATGGCCGAACTGGTCCATGCCTTGGGCATGATGCCGGAAGAGCCACCCAACAACACGTGCCGCTTGGACATCGGAACAGGGGAGTACATTCCCTCTGAACTTGCCCCCAAGACTTCGCTGACTCCGGAAGTGGTGATCGGCCTCCGAGACATCCTTGGCATGGAGTTTGCGCTACTCGAGCGGCTCGCTTGGCCGCGCGCGCGGAGGAAGGACCTTGTTCTCGGGGCCCATCGGTACGTGCAGGCCCAGCTCGGCAAAACACGAGAATTGAAAAGCTACGATGTACTGGAAGCGCTCTTTGCCTAAGCTCGGAATGCAGCTCCTTTTGGGAGGCTGGGCAGTCCTCACGTCGGGGAAGGCCTTCGCCCAGCAACCCACGGTGGTGGAAAAGGCGGCCGCCCAAGTTGCACTTTCGAGATTGGCTTCGACCAACCAAATCACGGTCACGAGCAACGGTCAGCCCGTTCCTTTTGCCACCATCATGAACCTTCGGACGGGCAGCGCCAACGTCGCAGACATGAACGGGGTGGCGGTGGTTCCGGTTTGGGGAATGAGGGACACCCTTCAGATCCAGTCCCTTGGCTACCAGGTCGTGACCGTGGTGCCGGGGGCAACCACGATGGACAAGGTGGAACTTCCCCCGGAAACCTTCCAAATCGAGGAGGTGGTGGTGCAGAGCAACGCCGTGGCGATGAGCGCGATGACGACCGCGGAGGTGTCGAGTGTGACCCGCATGGCACCCAGGAGCCCAGTCCTCACCGTCGAAACCACAGGCGAACTCCTCGAAGGATCCGGGCAGGTCCACCTTCAAATGAGTCAGCAAGGTGGCATCAGTCCGGTCCTTCGAGGCTTCGAAGCCAACCGCGTTCTACTTGTGGTGGACGGGGTGCGCATGAACAATGCCATCTACCGCGCCGGTCACCTCCAAAACGCGGGTTCAGTCGATCCCTTTGCCGTAAGCCAAACGCAAGTCATCCTGGGTCCGAGCAGCGTGCTTTATGGGTCGGATGCCTTGGGGGGGGTGGTTCATTTTGTGACCCAGCGTCCCCGTTTTTCAAACGGCGACGTCGACGTGGAAGGCAAGGTGCTCGCCCAGGGATCGACCGTCAATGGCGGGTGGGCTGGACATGTGCATGCGGAAGTCAAGGCTCCACGTTGGGGGACCGTCACGAACGTGTCTCGCCGTGAATTTGGCGACTTGAGGATGGGGTCGTGGCGCGCCCACGGCGATTCGACATGGGGCTTGGTGCCGTGGGTGGTTGAACGTATAGACGGTCGCGACACGCTTGTGGCCAACGATGACCCCGACGTTCAGGTCCCCACGGGATACGGCCAATGGGACGTCCAACAACGGGTTCGGGCGGCGTTGCCCGGCGGTTCGATCGATCTGAACGTCCAGCACAGCACCACCACAGACGTGCCAAGGTTCGACGTGCGCAACGACGAGGCGGGAGGAATGCCCAAATGGGCGGAATGGAGTTACGGTCCTCAAGAGCGCACCCTCGTGTCGGCGGGTTTGTCGCAAAGCATCTGGAGTCGGACAGTGTGGACCACCATGGCGAGCTACCAGGCGATTTCCGAGTCGCGGATCAAGCGCAGGTTTGGCCAAGATGCACGAATCACGCAACTCGAAGACGTCGACGTGTGGGGATTGACCTCCGTGCTTCGCGGCAACCGTCGTGGCATTTCGTGGGAATCAGGGGTGGACGCCCAGTGGAATGACGTAAGCTCCACGGCCTCTGCGTTCAACCTCACCTCGGGCAGCGTCTCTCCCGACCTCACTCGTTACGCCGACGGAGGATCGCAGATGACCACGTGGGGTGGATTCGGTTCTGCAGGAAAAAAGTGGGGCCAAAACACGGTCCGTGCCGGGCTTCGGTACAGCCACGCCTCGGTGAGCGCGTCGTTTGTGGACACCACGTGGCTCGACCTCCCGGTTCGCGACTTCAACCAAGCGAAAGGGGCCCTCACAGGAAGTGCCTCGTGGATGGGCCAAGTGACTCCACGCCTTCATGCCTTGAGTTCGCTTGCAAGCGGTTTTAGGCACCCCAACGTGGATGACTTGGGCAAGGTCCGCGAGAAAAACGGTTTCGTCCTCGTTCCCAATGCCGACTTGAAGCCGGAGTACCTCTACAGCGCCGAACAAGCCTTGACCTGGTCTCTGAAGCCGCAGTCGGACGTGTTGGTTGTGCAAGCCGCGGCGTTTGGAAGTCTCTGGCGTGATGCAATCGTTCAAGCGGATGCCTCTTTGGCTGGCGACACGATGCTCGTGGTCGACGGGGATTCCGTTCGCATCCAGATGAACCAAAACCTCGACCGTGCCTGGGTTCGTGGCGCGCGTCTGGAAGTCCGTGCGCGACTTTGGCCCCAAACCACATTCCGCGGCGTCATCAACTGGACCTACGGCACCAGTTTGGATGTCGACGAAATCCCGTTGGCCCACATTCCGCCGACGTTTGGTGTAGTGGATCTGGTTCGCCAAACCCCTCTTGGTCGACTTAGCACCTCCGTCCGCTTCGCCCTCGCCAAGGCTGCCCAAGACTACGGCCCGGGATCCACCGACAATTTGCAGGAGGCCTTGCCATCAGGCACGCCTGGATGGGCCACGTGGAACGTAGAAGGGTCGATGCGACTGACCGAACATGTGGAAGTGCGCCTGTCGGGACTCAACCTTCTCGACTTGCATTACCGCACCTTTGGGTCAGGCATTTCCGCGCCAGGGCGCAACCTGCGAGCGACGGTCTCCGCGCGTTTCTGAGTACCTTCGAACCATGCTGTTCGCCGATGTTGTGGGGCACGAGGCCTTGGGGGCCAAACTGAGGGAAGCGGTCCGCTCCGGACGCGTGGCGCATGCCCAATTGTTGGAGGGGCACGAAGGCGCAGGAGCTCTCGCCTTGGCCCGGGCCTATGCGCAATACCTCACGTGCCAATCCCCCACCGAGACAGACAGCTGCGGGCAATGCACCTCGTGCAAGGCCCACGCCAAAGTGCAACATCCGGATGTGCATTGGTGCTTCCCGTTCTTCAAAGCGGATGGCCAAGAAAGAGCCACCTCTGAGCCTCACCAAGGCGCATGGCGAGAAGCCATGTTGGAGGGAGCCTACCTCGGTGTGGAGGACTGGTTGGATCGCCTGGGAGCAGACCGCAAACAGCTGTTCATTTCCGTGGATGAAGCCTTGGAAGTCAATCGAAAACTGGGATTGAAGGCGTTTCACGGGGGTTGGAAGGTTTGGATTTGCTGGCTTCCTGAGATGATGCGCGTCGACACCGCGAACAAATTTCTGAAGCTGATGGAAGAGCCCACGGACCGCACGGTCATGCTCTTTGTCACCGAACATCCCGACCGCCTCCTGGCCACGATTCGGTCTCGCGTTCAGCGCATTCACGTGCCCAACCTCACCGCGGAGCAAGCCGCTGCAGGACTTGCCTCGAAATGGGGCGTGGACGGTGGGCTGGCCCAAAGCCTTGCCCACGTTTCGGACGGCAACCTCGCCCAAGCGATGCGCATGGCCAGGGCGGGCCAAGACCAACCCGACCTCGATCGGTTCTCCGCCTGGATGCGGGCGTGCTGGGCTCGGGATGGGAGGGCTATGATCGAAGGGTCGGAATCGTTTGCCACCCTCGGCCGCGAAGGCCAAAAACGCTTCCTCCACTACGCCCTTCACCTCGTGCGTCAAAGCATTGTCGGTCACTACGGAGCTGCCCAATTGGTGAGGCTGACCTCGGCTGAAAAGGGGTTTTTAGACAAGTTCAGCAAGTTCATTCACCACAGCAATGTGGTGGCCTTGCGCGACACCCTCGAAGAGGCTCACAGCGACGTAGCAGGCAACGTCAACGGCAAACTGGTCTTTGTCGACTTGAGTTTGCAAGTGCATCGATTGTTACGGATGCCGGCGAGCGTGGATTGACGTTCTGACATTACCTTCGGGGCATGGGATGTTCTACGTGCAGTAAGGGGGCCGATGGATTGCCGAGAGGGTGCAAGAACAATGGCCGTTGTGGCACCTGCGGGTGCGGGTCGATGACCGTGTTTGATTGGCTCGAGGGCATCCCTTTGCCTGACGGCGCTTCCCCCTACGATGTGGTTGAATTGCGGTTCAAAAGCAACCGCAAGATGTACGTCCGTCGACCTGGATCCATGACGGCCCACGTTGGGGATGTGGTGGTGGTTGACCTGCAACCAGGTCACGACGTGGGGGTGGTGAGCTTGACGGGCGAACTGGTGAAAAGCCAGTTGAGCTTGCGCAAAATCAAAGACGACCATGAATTGAAGCGCATCGCACGGAAGGCGACAGCCGAAGACATTGCGCTTTGGCATGCTGCGCGCCAGCGCGAGGAAGAGACGATGCGGGAGGCTCGCCAAATCATCAAGCGGCTCGGAATAGGCATGAAGCTCACGGACGTCGAGTTTCAAGGGGACAATGCCCGCGCCACGTTCTATTACACTGCCGAGAACCGCGTGGATTTCCGCGATTTGGTTCGTGAATTGGCAAGCACGTTTGACATCCGAATCGACATGCGCCAGATCGGTGCACGCCAAGAAGCCGCCCGCGTGGGGGGAATCGGAGTTTGCGGACGCGAGTTGTGTTGCACGTCCTGGTTGACGGATTTTCGCTCGGTCAGTACGGGTGCAGCCCGCTACCAGCAACTCTCTCTCAACCCCGGCAAATTGGCGGGGCAGTGCGGGAAGTTGAAGTGCTGCTTGAATTTTGAGCTGGACCAATACGTGGAGGCGGTGAATGAGTTCCCATCGCCCAACGCGAAAATCCGTACCCCCAAGGGCAAGGCAGTGGTCTTCAAAATGGACATCTTCAAGCGGCTGGTCTACTTTCTCGAATTGGGTGAGCCCGGATCGTCTCCCATCGCCATGAACGTCGAGGATGCCAACGAGCTCATTGCGGCTTCCGCCAAGGGTGATGTGGTCAGTTCTCTTGCGGCATACGAACTGGAAGAGGAACCCGAAGAAATCGATTCAACGTTTGGCAACGTTGTCGGTCAAGAAAGCCTGACACGTTTTGACGAGGCCAAACGCAAACGCCGTCGCAACAATCGCGGTGGCAAACCGAGTGGGAACCGCCGGGGCGGTTCTGGACAGGGCTCCGGGGACGGCCCCAAGAAAGGCGGCGTGTCGAATCCTCAAAGTTCCGACGCCGGCAAGTCTGGCAATTCGGGTGACGCCCCGAAAAAGCCGAGCCGCGGCCGAGGACGTAACCGCCGTCGAGGCGGAACAGGAGGCGCGAGCAACACCCAAAAACCCACTTCGTGAATCGCGCCTTTGGCGCGGTTGCGTTGATGTTGGCCGTCCTCGTTTGTGGGTGCGGCGAGCCTCCTCTGGTGGCGGAGACGGCGGATGTGGATTTGGAGGGCTGGAGCAGCGACTCGGCGGTCACGTTTTACTGGGATGTGCAGGACACGTTGTCGCGGCACGATTTGATCCTCGATCTCAGGCACGCTTCAACGTATGCGTACTCCAACATGTATTTGTTCCTGACGTACCGCTTTCCCAATGGGAAATCTCGAATCGACACGGTCGAATGCACGTTGGCAGACGAGCTCGGCCGGTGGAGGGGGAGTGGGTTTGGCGACCTCGTAGATCAACGATTCATGCTGCAGCCCGGAATCCAATTCCCATTGCGCGGACGGTACGGGCTCCAGGTCATGCACGGCATGCGCCAGGACCCCATTGAGGGGATGGCCAACGTCGGCATTCGACTCGAGAAGAGCGTCACCTCGAACCCGTAAGCGCGCAACCTAGGGGGCTTCAGAAAGGTTGTGGAAGTGAAAGGTGTAACTTGCGCTCCCCGCAAGACCTTGATTTTGAAACCATGCTGAAGCATTTACCTCTCCGATTCACGCTGTTGGCGTCCCTTTTGGGTATGGCCACTTCGTTTTTTGCCCAAACCCACACGCACGATGGCGTTACGCCTTGTGCCATCAACCACGCGGAAGAAATGCTGTTCTTTCAGCGTCCTGAAACACGCGCTGCTGCGGAGGAGGCGACGCGGAAACTCGAGCTTGAAACCCAACAGGGTGAAGTGGCTGGCCAACGGGAGGAACTGCTCATCATCCCCGTGGTCTTTCATGTCATTCACTTCAACGGACCGGAGAACATATCCACGGCACAAGTGCATGACGCCGTGGACGTGTTGAACACCAACTTTCGGGCCTTGAACGAAACCGTCACCGAGGTGATTCCTGAATTTGAAGACCTGGTGGCGGACGTGGAAATCGAGTTCCGTTTGGCCCAGCGCGATCCCAACGGAAACTGCCACCCGGGCATCAACCGCATCGTCAGTGATTTGACCTATGTTGGCGATTCCGAGATGAAATCGCTCATCCAGTGGCCGCGGAACAAGTACCTCAACGTTTGGGTGTGCGAATATGCGGCGGGTGCAGCCGGATATGCCTTGTACCCTGGATCGGTCAATGGGAATCAAAACGCAGACCAAGATGGCATCGTGCTGCAGCACACCTACTGCGGCTCCATTGGCACCTCCAACGTCTATCGCTCCCGCACCTTGACCCACGAGGTGGGCCACTGGCTCAACCTCCGTCACACTTGGGGCAACAGCAACAATCCGGGTTTGGCAGAGAACTGCGACGAAGACGACAACGTCACGGACACGCCCAACACCTTGGGGTGGACGTCCTGCGTGCTCGATGGAACGACCTGCGGCTCGCTTGACAACGTCCAGAATTACATGGAGTACAGCTACTGCGGCCGCATGTTTACGGAAGGCCAAAAGGCCCGCATGCGCACTGCGCTTCAGTCCACGACTGCCCAACGGAACCAACTTTCGACGTCCTCCAACCTCCAATCCACTGGCGTTGCGGGGGAGGATATTTTGTGTGAGGCTGTGTTTGACACAGACCGACAGGTCATTTGTGTCGGAGACAGCGTGCGTTTCACGGACCAGAGTTACCACGGTGCGACGATGTGGTCCTGGAATTTTGGGGACGGTTCTGGTGCGGCTGGCGGGGTTTCGGATCCGGTTCAAGAGTTGTACCACACCTTCAATACCCCAGGCTTGTACGACGTGTCGCTGACCGTGGCCAACGGGTCTGAAGAGGCATCTACCACCGTGGAAGGCGCGGTGTACGTCATGGCGGCGGGGGAAATGGAAATGCCGTTGACGCAAGGATTTGAAAACGGTGAATTCCCTGACCCTCAGTGGTTCATTGAGGACCCGCTCAACGACGGGACGTGGGAGCTCACGACGGACGGTGCAGCAACCGGAAATCGAAGCATGTTCATCGAGAACTGGGGCAACACCATCGAATTCAACGACGACTTTCTGCGCACGGCAACCTTGGACATGAGCGGAATGCAAGAGATCCACGTGAGCTACAAATGGGCCTACGTGTACAAAGGCAACTCTGAGGCTTCGGAGACTGACGATCGCCTTCGCGTGAGCGTCACAGGGGATTGCGGCAACGACTGGGACTTGCGCCGGATGCACCGTGGATTCACAGACCTTCCAACAGCCGATCCACATCCCTTCCCTTGGGCACCTGCGGACGCGTCCGAATGGAAGGAGTACACCATTGTCTTGGACAACGAGCAATACATGACGGAGTTCTTCCGCGTCCAGTTCGAGTTTGAGAGCCGCCTTGGAAACAACATTTATCTCGACGACATCAACGTTCAAGGCTTTGAAGGCACGGAAAGCGTGGGGACCATGGAAGGCCTTGCCCAATCGTGGATGTTGGCCCCCAACCCAGCTTCACAAGCCTCGTCGTTGAGTTTCCAAACCGGAAACCCAGGCAACGCCACGTTGACGCTTCAAGACGCGTCAGGGCGTCTCCTTTCGTCGACAACGCGGGCCGTCAGCGCAGGGATGCAGCAATGGCAACTCGAGGCTCCTGCAACTCAAGGTGTTTACTTCGTTCGATTGGAGACGGCCGATGCCGCGCAACGGACCTGGCGCTGGGTCATTCAGTGACCTCGGGGCAACGCGCACGGAAAAGCCCGCCATGTGGCGGGCTTTTTTCTTGCACCAGGTTAGGAGGGAAGGGTCACTCTTTGTTTCCAATCAAGATGGACACACAGCCTTCGTGAAGAATGGCTGCATCGGTGTCCGGCACCTTGACGCGGAAACGAAGTCGTTGGGCGTTCTCCATGCGGAAGTCCAGGTGGTCTGAACCGTCGGAGTTGCTCCAAATGCGAATGTTCTGTTCGTCGAGAACGTCGAATTCCACGGCACCCAGTACGGGATGCGAACACACCGCGACGCGGTAGTCTGTGCCGCTCAGGAAGGTCAGTTCCAATTCGGCTTCGTCCCCGGGAATGAGCACGGCGGAATTGTAGTTTTCGTTTTGCACGTAGCCGTCCAACACGGGAAGGCAATTTTTCTTGGTGAACGTGCGGCATTGAGCATTGGCCTGAATGGCGAACATCGTCGCGAGGGCCATCAAAAGGGTCGTGTGCTTCATCTTGATACTCATTACGCTCATTTCACAAGTTGGTTACGTGCCGTGGACACCGCTTCGGTGATTTGGGCCAAAACTTCCGCGCTCGCCGTGTAGCGAGGCCCACCTCCAATGATGATGGCGCCGCCGCTCTTGCTGATTTCGCTGCTGGCTTCTTCTTTCTCGACTGCAGCGAAGGCCTCCACGACCGGCTGCAACGTGGCCACGACTTCCTGAAGTCCGGGGGACTGGTCGTAGCTGGTCACCAAGTCGAGGACGTCTTCCATGACGAGTTTTTGTTCGGCAATTCGTGCCCTCAGCTCTTCGTTGGCCTTGTCATTGTGACGAGTGGCGAGGTAAATGCTTTCGATCCAACCGGCCGCCACGAGCATGCCGCTCAGGTCTTCTTGCCCGTTGGATTTGAGCTTCTCATTCAAATTGAAAAAGGCCTCGGACACGATGGCGACCAAGGAATCTTGGCGAGCACGGTTGGCTTCAGCTCGAGCAAGCATGTCGTCACCAATGACGTCGCCGACGCCAAGTTCGCGCGCCAAGCTTTTGACCACTTCGAGGTAGGTCAACGACACGGCATTTTCCTCAAATATGGTGGCGTAGCTGAGGTCTGCACCGTACACACCTAGGTTGATCGCTTGCTTGTCCGCCGTGACGTAATTCGACGCAGACATGGCGGAGTGCAAGTGCTCGCTTGAAAAGCTCGCGCCTGTTTTTTGGACAATGCGGGCCGTTTCCATGGGAGTGGGGGCAGCGCGGAAGATCTTTTTCAGACGTTTGGTACGTTGAGAAACGGAAGCGCCTTCGGACAGGGAATCTCCGGAGGTGGTCGGGCCTTGAGGGCCGCCGCAACCGGCCAAGACAATCATGCCCGTGGCGAGGCTGAGTAGCAGGGAATTGCGAAGCTTGTTCATGCGTGTTGGGTTGGTACGAATTTGGGTATGCTCCCTTCGCTTACGGGAGCACGTCTCGAAAAGTTCTGCACGTTGGGATGTGTACCGCGAAGGTTGTCAACATCAGTGCGCTTCGAGCCACGTGGCCCCTTGTGAGACCTCGACGTCGAGCGGCACTTCCAGCTTCGCGGCGCGTTCCATGCAGCGCACGAGCAAGGCCTGAACGGCGCTGGCTTCTGAAGTGGTGGCGTCCACGACAAGTTCGTCGTGCACCTGCATGATGAGCTTGCTTTCCATGCCCTGCATTTCGCGGTGCACGTCGATCATGGCCACCTTGATGATGTCGGCGGCGGAACCCTGAATGGGAGTGTTCACCGCGTTCCGTTCTGCAAAGGCGCGGACCACGGCGTTGTTGCTGTGAATGTCAGGAAGAGGGCGCCGGCGTCCGAGCAGCGTGACGGCTTGCCCGGCATCTCGTGCTTTGGCGACGCAGTCTTGAGTGAAGGCTTCAAGTCCGGCGAATTGCGCGTGGTAGGCTTCGATGATGCTCTTGGCTTCTTTCCGCGAAATCCCAAGGTTCTCAGCCAATCCAAAAGCACCTTGACCGTAAAGGATTCCAAAATTGACGGCCTTGGCTTGGCTGCGTTGCTCGCGAGTGACCTCGTCAAGTGCCACGCCAAACACCTTTGCAGCCGTGGCCGCGTGGATGTCTTCCCCTTGTTGAAATGCTTCGATCAGCCCTTGTTCGCCGCTCATCGCTGCCGCGATCCGGAGCTCGACCTGGCTGTAGTCGGCCGCGACCAGAACGCGGTCGGGGCCGCTCGGCACGAAGGCCTTGCGAATTTCCCGGCCCTGTTCTGTGCGGATGGGGATGTTTTGGAGGTTGGGGTCTTTGCTGCTGAGACGTCCTGTGGCCGCCACAACTTGCATGTACGTGGTGTGCACGCGTCCCGTCTCTGCGTTTCGAAGGGAGGGGAGGGGTTCGACGTACGTGGAGCGAAGTTTCTTGAGCTTCCGATATTCCAGCACTTCACTTACGATGGGGTGGGTGTCGGTGAGCTTGCTGAGTACCGCCTCACTGGTGGGGTATTGGCCAGTTTTGGTCTTTTTCACCTTCGCAGGAATGGCCAAATGCTCAAAAAGGACGTCCCCAAGCTGCTTGGGGGAATCCACGTTGAACGGCACCCCGGCATGGTCTTGAATGGAGCGCTGAAGCACCTCAATCTGTGTGGCGAGCTCTTTGCTGAACCGCGCGAGGTGATCGGTGTCCAAAGCCACGCCTTGCAATTCCATGTGAAGAAGCACAGAAAGGAGCGGCATTTCTACGTCGCGGAACAGGCCCATCAGCCCTTCTTCTTCCAGCTTCGGAATCAGGACTTCCGCAAGTCGGAGTGTGATGTCAGCGTCTTCGCAGGCGTAGTTCACAACCTCGGCGGGCAGGAGGTCGGCCATGGACTTTTGGCCCTTGCCTTTCTTTCCGATCAGGTCTGTGATGGGGATGCACTGGTAGTCTAAAAATGCCTGCGCCAAGGCGTCCATGCCATGCGGCTGATCGGGCTCGAGCAAATAGTGCGCGACCATCGTGTCTTCGAGCTTGGCCTTCGTCAAGTCGATGCCGTGACGGGCCATGATTTTGCCATCGTACTTGAGGTTTTGACCGACGAGGGTCAGGGCAGGGTCTTCAAGCAACGGCTTGAAAACGTCCCGAATCGCGGGCCACGTCTCGGCGTTGACGGCGACGTAGGCCCCGGTGCCTTTCGATGCGCTGAAGGACATCCCCACCAGATCGGCCTCCATGGCATTGAGTCCGGAAGTCTCGGTGTCAAACGCGAACCTTCCTGCTGCCGTCAATTCGTGCACGAGCGCATGGGCATCGGCCAGCGATTCCACGAGACGGTAGTCCACAGAATCCACATCCAGCGAGCCCAACGTGGACACGGACGGAGCGACGTCCATCGCCGCGTCAAACATGCTGAGTTGTCCATCGCGGTCGCTGTCTGCCGCCGAGGCAGTCGGTCGTGCAGCCGCTGCTTGGGCGGGAGCCACCGCCTCCGACGAGGCGACATCTCCGAGAATTCGGCGCGCAAGGGTCCGAAACTCGAGCTCCTCGAGAACCGTTGCCAAAGCTTGGACATCGGGCTGTTCCAGCACCATGGCATCCAAATCTTCTTGGAAATCGATGTCCACGATGATGGTGGCCAATTGCCGACTGAGGAAAGCCAAGTCGCGGTTGTCCTCCACCTTTTCCTTCATCTTCCCCTTGAGTTCAGCAACGTTCTCGTACAACCCTTCCATGGACCCGTAGGCCTGGAGGAATTTGATGGCGGTCTTTTCACCCACCCCTGGAACGCCGGGGATGTTGTCCGCGGAGTCGCCCATCAGACCGAGGAGGTCAATGACCTGCTTGGGGTCTTGGAGGCCGTACCGCTCGCGTACTTCATCCGGACCCCACACGGTGGCCGGATTGCCCCCACGGCCCGGACGAAACATGCGAATCTTGTCGGTGACGAGTTGTGCGAAATCCTTGTCTGGCGTCATCATGAAGACATCGTAGCCTGCCTTCTCAGCGCGAACAGCAAGGCACCCAATCAGGTCGTCGGCTTCGTAGCCGGGAGCTTGCAACACGGGAACCCTCAATCCTTCGAGTATGCGAACGATCCAAGGCACGCTGAGTTTGATGTCTTCGGGGGTTTCGTCTCGGTTGGCTTTGTACGCTTCGAATTGCTCTTTCCGAAGGGTGGGCCCCGGAGGGTCGAACACCACGGCAATGTGGGTGGGCTGTTCTGTGCGAATCACCTCGAGCAGCGCATTGGTGAATCCAAACACCGCCGACGTGTTCATCCCCTTGGTGTTGATGCGGGGATTCTTGATGAAGGCATAGTACGCCCTGAAAATCAAGGCGTAAGCGTCAACGAGAAAGAGTTTTTTGTCGGAGGGAGGGGTGATCATGAGCGGGGATTCTTCACAAGGGGCACAGCGCTGCACGCTTCCCCAAACATCAGGCTTCGCACCACGGGAGCCAACCGCTGGGTGAACGCGACAAGGGTTGCCGGGCCACCGGCTGTGGCGCACCCTTTGACGATGACGCGTTCGTCGCGGTAGGCCTCCACATCGAGTGCCTCGACGGCGCGTTTCCAGGCGAGGGATTGCGCCTCGGCGTGCCTGCCTGCCAGGACCGTGGCGCCGGCTGCGGTGAGCTTCGCCGTGACCAACATCCAAGCCCAATCAGGCAGGATGGCATCGAGGCTGCAGGTCAGAGCGACCACGTGGCCGTGGAGGGAAGATGCATCCCAATCCGTCACGCTTGCGCGGAACGGCTTCTCGCGCAAGATGCCACCCTCTGCGAGCCACAGCGCCAAATCGACTTCAGACGTGGGTTCGGGCGACAGCAAGGAGGCCAAATCCAATTGGATCAGCCCGCTTTCTTGCACGCGGTTGACAAGGGGGTCTTCCATTCCCCGAAACTACATCACGGGGAGGGCTGTCCAAAGGCGGAACTCAGGCAATTCGCATGCCCGCGTCGGCACTTGCCGCTCCTCGAGCTTCGCACATCGCGACCGCCTTGGCTACGATGGAATCAGCGTCGTAACCGCACTCTTTGTAGAGCTGGGCTTGGCTGCCGTGTTCGATGTAACGGTCGGGCACCCCGAGGCGTGCCACTTTCGAAGCGTACCCGTGCTCCATGGCCCACTCGGTCACGGCACTTCCCATGCCTCCTTGGACACATCCGTCTTCGACCGTGATGACGTCCTTGAACCGGCCAAACACTTCGTGGAGCATCACTTCGTCGAGCGGCTTCACGAATCGCATGTCGTAATGGGCCGCTGAAATGCCGCGCTTTTCCAGCACGTTGGCAGCGTCAGCCGCCTCGGTGCCGATGGCGCCAATGCTCAACAGGGCGATGTCGTTCCCGTTGCGGAGGCGACGCCCCCGCCCAATCTCGATTTCTTCAAACGGCGTCTGCCAGTCGACCAGGGAGCCCGTTCCACGTGGGTAGCGGATCACGAATGGGCCGTCGAATTTCTGCGACGACGTGAACATCAGGTTCCGGAGTTCCTGCTCGTCCATCGGCGCGCTGACGACGAGGTTGGGGATGCAACGCATGTAGGCCAAATCGTAGACCCCGTGGTGTGTTGGTCCGTCCGCACCAACCAATCCACCCCGGTCGAGACAGAAGACCACGTGCAGGTTTTGAATCGCGACGTCGTGAATCACTTGGTCGTACGCCCGTTGCATGAAGCTGGAATAGATGTTGCAGAAAGGCACCAGCCCGCGGGTGGCCATGCCGGCGCTGAACGTCACTGCGTGCTGCTCCGCGATGCCCACGTCGAACGCACGGTCGGGCATCTCTTCCATCATGAACTTCAAGCTGCAGCCAGAGGGCATGGCGGGGGTGACCCCTACGATGCGGCGGTCGGCCTTCGCCAACTCAATGATGCTGTGCCCAAAGACATCCTGGAACTTGGGGGGCTTTGGCGTGCTGTCGCCTCCCTTCAAAATCTCGCCCGTCTCTTTGTTGAACAGGCCTGGGGCGTGCCACTTGGTGGGGCTTCCCGCTTCGGCTGGGGCGTACCCCGCTCCCTTCCGCGTCACCACGTGGAGCAACTTGGGGCCGGGGATGTCTTTCAGGTCTTCGAGCACTTTCGACAAGTACTCCACGTCGTGGCCATCGACCGGACCGAAGTACCTGAAATTCAGCGACTCGAACAGGTTGCTTTGCTTGAGGACCGCGCTCTTGATGGCGTTCTCGACTTTTTGGGCAATGGCTTGCGCGTTGGGCCCAAACTTGCTGATGCGCCCCAACAGATCCCACACTTCATCCTTCACCTTGTTGTAGGTGTGCGACGTGGTGATGTCCGTCAGATATTCCTTCAAGGCCCCTACGTTGGGGTCGATGGACATGCAGTTGTCGTTCAAAATGACGAGCATGTTCGTGTCCTCGATGCCGCCGTGGTTCAATCCTTCAAAGGCCAAACCCGCAGTCATCGCTCCATCCCCAATCACGGCGACGTGCTGCACGTCTCGCTGGCCGTTGTGGCGGCTGCCGACAGCCATGCCCAGCGCCGCGCTTACGCTCGTGCTGCTGTGTCCCACCCCAAACGTGTCGTACTCGCTCTCGCTGCGCTTGGGGAAGCCGCTGATGCCTTTGTACTGACGGTTGGTGTGAAACCGTTCGCGTCGCCCGGTCAGGATTTTGTGTCCATAGGCTTGGTGCCCCACGTCCCACACAATCTGGTCTTCCGGGGTGTTGAAGGCGTAGTGAAGCGCGACGGTCAGTTCGACCACGCCGAGGCTCGCCCCAAAGTGCCCGCCCTTCTCCGACACAACGTCCACAATGAACTGGCGCAGCTCGTTGGCGACTTGCTGAAGCTCCTCGGGCTTGAATTTGGCCCGGAGGTCCGCAGGATGTTCAATCTGCGAGAGGAAGGGGCCGGCGGCGTAGGCGTCCATGGTTTGGCGTTCAAGGGGTTGAGGGGAAGTAACAAATCTAACCCCTTGAGGTTTCCTTCGACGCCAAAAGGTGCCAACTTCCGATCAGGCGAGCACCTGCTCGGCCAACCCAAGAAGAATGGCGCGGCCGTCGGAATTGGCCAAATCGTCGCTGCACGCGCGCTCGGGGTGAGGCATCATGCCAAACACGTTCTTGCCTTCGTTGCACACGCCCGCGATGTTCTTCAGCGCGCCGTTGGGGTTGCTCATGGCGTTGACCTTGCCGTTCTCGTCGCAGTACTGGAACAAGATTTGGTCGTTGTCTTCGAGGGCCTTCAATCCGTCGTCGCCAATGAAGTAGTTGCCTTCGCCGTGGGCGATCGGGATCACCAAGGGCGTGTCGGCGTCGCATCCGGCCGAGACGGCTGCGGTGCGCGAGACGGGCTTCAGGTGCACGTTTCGGCAAATGAACTTCCGGCTCTCGTTGTGGCGCAGCGTCCCGGGGAGAAGCCCGGCTTCGCACAAGATTTGGAACCCATTGCAGACCCCCAAAACGCGCCCGCCCCCATTGGCAAACGACACGACTTCCTCCATGATGGGAGAGAAGCGCGCAATCGCGCCGCTGCGGAGGTAGTCTCCGTAGCTGAAACCGCCGGGAAGCACAACGGCTTCAACGCCTTGCAGGTCTCTGTCTTTGTGCCAGAGCTGCACCACATTGAAGCCGAGGTCGTGGCTCAGCGCATGAACCATGTCCATGTCGCAGTTGGAGCCGGGGAAGGTGACAACGCCAATCTTCATGGTGCGAAGTTCGGCATTCTCACCTTCCTGTGCACGCGATTAGCGCACCATTTTCCAAGTCCGAATGCTGTTGGTGGGTTCGTGCACCAAACGCAGCAACACCAGGGCGGGCCATTGGTCGCCTTCGACCCAAATCTGGCCGTTGGCATCGGGCGCTGCGGGATGGCACAACTGCCGTCCCGTCAAGTCAAAGACGTGGATCTTCATGCCCGGTGCGGCAGCACCCAAGTCCATCATCCAGCCCGTCTCGGTCGTGATCGGCGCGTGGATTTCGGTCAAATTGCCCTCCATCACACTCGTCACCATCGTGCCCAAATCGTCGTCCATGGGGTTGCTGTCTCCTTGGCTCACCACCACCGTCTTGCGCACCGTGTGGCTGCATTTGTCGTTCCAAACGTTCAAGAAAACGTCATACGCGCCGGCTTCTTCAAACGTATGTGTGGCGTGGAAGTCGTAGCTCGGCACGTCGGTGTCGCCGAAGTACCACGTTTGTCCCGTGATGTTGCCTTCAGACGTGTTGGTGAACGCCAAGGTCATGCCCGTGTTGCCGTCCGTCAACCCGCCCGTTGGCGCATCGAATCGAGCTTCCAAAGTGGGCGTTTCTTCCAGCTCCACACGCACTTCCTTGGTGCATCCGTTGTCGTCCTCCACCAGGGCGTAGTACTGGCCACCGGCCAAGTTCGTCAAGCTCATGCCTGCCGTGCCGTGTTCCCAGGTGACGCTCACGTTGCCGATTCCACCGTGCACGGTCAAATCGATGGCACCGGTGTTGATGTCGCCGCATTCCATGGGTGTGATCGTTGCGTCGACCACCAAGTTGGAGGCTTCCGTCAATTCCGCTTCAAGGGTCTTCGCGGGGCACCCGTCCTCAATGTCGTTGCTGTACGTCACCGTGTAGGCTCCGCTGGCCAAACCGGCGATTTCAGCTTCACCTCCTGGCGTCGTCAACGTCTGCACGTGGTTGCCGTCGGCATCGGTGACCTCGATCGTCCACGTCACGTCGGATTGTCCGCTGAATGCGAACCCGGTCTCACCCTCGCCCTCGCAGCCAGGGTTCATCGGGGTCACCTCCATGTGGGGGGTCAACGCCACGATCACTTCTGCGCTTTCCTCGCATCCAGCCTCGTCCGTCACCGTCACCGTGTGGGTTCCGGCAGTCAACGCCGTGGCTTCTTGCCCTTGGCTGCCATCGGACCATGTGTAGGTCACGTTGCCCAAACCACCGATCAGCGAGGCGGTGGCGGTGCCCAAAGCCTCTTCGTCGCACTGCGTATCCGAGGTGACCGTCAACGTCATCGGAACAGGCTGGGTCACCGTGGCTTCGCGCGTTTCAGGTTCGCAGCCGTAGTCGCCCAGGACTTGGACTTCCACCGTGTATGTGCCGCTGACCAACATGTCGAAGAACAAGGGTGTGGGCACGTTGTAAGCGAAGTCGACCAAAGCGCCGCTTTCGTCGCGGATGTCGACGTCCCACGTAGCGCTGTCGTCGTCGCTGTTCAACTCGATCGCAGAATCGGTGATTCCGTCGCACGTGCCGTCCGTGGCAAGCATGCTCAACGCAGGAGCGCTCAAGATTTCCACTTCGACCGTGTCTTTGCACTCAAAGGCGTCCGTCACGATCAACTCATAAAGGCCGCCCTCCAAGCCGAGAGCAACGGAACCTTGTTGGCCGTCTGACCAGTGGTATTCCAAATCAGTGCCGTCCGAGGTGATTTCTGCCACAGCTTCACCGCCCTCTCCGCAATCGTTCGTAACCGTCATGTCGAAGGTCATTTTCGTAGGCTTGATGACCATGTGTTCTCCGGTGGTGCTGCCACACGTCATGCTGCCCGTGCTCATCACAGTGTAGGTGTACGTGCCTGACTCGAGTCCGGCAAACATCACCCCAACCCCTTCGGCATCCACAACACCGTCGATGTTGTTGCCTTGGTGGTCATTCAGAGCCACCGTCCAGGGGCCGTCGCCGTTGGGCAGCACTTCAATGAGAGTTTCTCCAGAGCCTTCGCAACCCGGCGAAGACACCTCAGCGCGCACGGGAGGCACCAAATACAGGGTCCCCACGGTGTACGTGTTGTTGTCGCTGGAGCTCAGCACCAATTGGGTCAATTCTCCGACTTCGAGGGGCTGAGCCTCCGATTCACCGTTCAACTGAATGAACACGCATCCTTCTGGCCAGTTCATTTCGGTGACATCCAAGGTGAAATCACCGTCAAATGGAGCGTTGGCGGCCAAGATCAAATCAAACGTGGCCATAGGTTCACGATCAAATGCCAATTGGACAATGCCGTTTTTGGTGTTGTCCACGTCGCGCAGGTACAGGTCGCATGCGCTGTATGGAGAGGTGCCGTTGGTCCCGTCTTCCGCAGCGTCGAACTCCACCGAGGTTCCTTCCACGATGGCAGCGCGACACTCGTCGGCAAACCCGCTGGGGTTGGACGCGGCGAAAATGATGCTTCCGGCCACCTCTTTGGTGCCCGTGACAAAGGTGCCGTTGGGCGAGGCATTGGTGGCGTTCAAGCTCCATGCTTGCCCAACCGCAGCATCCGCAGGTGAGTATTCGCAAGCCACGCTCGGTTGCAATGTGGTTCCCATGCCGTTGGTAGACAACCCATCCACGTAAATATCCCACTGGAGAGTGTTGGTGTTCCAGCAGCGCAATCCAAATCCGTCCTCGCCCATTTGGGCGTCGAATTGTTCCAAGTCGTAGTTGCCATGAGTGGTGTTTCCGAACAAGCCAGAGAACGCGCCTGCGGGCACCTCCATGCTCACCTCAGCAGACGGCATGGTGCCGGAGTAAGTCAGGGTGTAAGTTTCGCCAGGAGCCAAGGAGAGGTAAAGGCCTTCCCAAACGGGCAGAATGTCGTCCGCAGACCCCACCTTTTGGTAATTGTAAAAGGCGTCGGCGTTCCAGTAGGCAATGTTGGCGTTGCCCGCTTCCACATCGGCACCGACGAACCCTACTGTGGGGAAGTCGCCCACCAACTCAGACACGGACACTCCTTCGAGGCCAAGTGACACGCGGTGCTGAACGATGGGGGTTGTGCGGTTGGCAACTGCAGGCAACACGATGTGACGCGTCACCAACCCCAGAACCGCACCGCCGTTGGTGCGCATGACTGTGGCACGGCCATTCTCGTTCTCGGTCAGACGCAATTGGCCGCTGGCGTGCACATCGATCGTGGAGTCGTCCGCACCGAGGTTGCCCGTGACCTGTGCCGTGTTTTTGATGGTCAGTGTTGTCCTGTGCTTGGCGATCAATTCGTCACAGACAAGCTGAACGTCCAGAATCTGATTTCCCGCGATGGCATTCGCCACGAGGATGGCACCAGGAAGCGACACCGGCACGTCCGCGACAAAATTGCCGTCAAACGTCATGGTGACGTCGTTCAAGTCCAGCAAGGATCCGGTCCAACGAACGTACAAGGAATTGAATTCAACATCGGAATCCATGGACACAACGTGATCCACGAACACATCGTCGTCCAACGTAGGTACGCAGTTGCAATTCCACGTGGCAGGTTCAGTCCAAATTCCGGGTTGGACAGAAAAGATGGAGGCCCGGTTGCCCCGAGCTTCATTGATGTACAACGCGGTCATGGCGACACCCATGCCTTCGTTGCTGATCGATGCAGGTTCTTGAGACTGCCAGATGGTGTAGGCTTGCTGCATCGCCAATTCATCAATCTGAAGGGCGGGGTGCTCGAAGTCCTGACCCCAAGTGATGAGGGTCGTGAAGATGAACAGGGGGGTAAGAATCGCTCTCATGGCAAAAATCGGATAGAGTTCGTCCACGCTTTACGCGCCTCCATCACAAAAGGTTTCAAATCGAAACGGCTTACGTACTTTTGCCACGCAAGCAAAACATGCCATGAACACCCAAGACGTCATCACACCCCTCGCTGAATTCATCGAATGGACGTTCAACACCGTTCTCGTTCCCATGAGCGACGGCTTCAACTATGCTGTCATGGGGATTGGCGCTGTGGGCCTCGTGTTCTGGCTGCGTCTTCAAAAGAAGTACAACGCGCAAGCGGAACAGGACGGCACCATCATGTGATTGCGCTCTCTGCGCTGCCCAAGCCGTTTTCGACAAGAATGGAAGAGGTGCCCTTGATGGCGCCTTTTTTTGCGCGCGTTACAGAACGTCTTTTCCGATGTCCCGTCGGAAGGTCTTGCCTTCAAACGCAACGGCGTCGGCCAGGGCGTAACTCTTCTTCAAGGCATTTTCAGGGTTCGCGGCCATCGCAGAGCAAGCCAGAACTCGTCCGCCTGCAGTAAGGGTGTTTCCCCGCGACGTATTCGTGCCTGCGTGAAACAACAAACTGTCCTTTTCCAGCCGATCTGGCGTGGAGATGGTTTTGCCTTTCTCGTAACTTCCTGGGTAGCCCTCGGAAACCAGCATGACGGTCGAACAAGTGCGCGGGTCAATTTGAAGGTGATACTCGCTTAGCAAGCCTGCGCCCATGTTCTCAAAGAGGTTGAGCAAATCGCTCTGGATACGTGGCATGATGACCTCCGTCTCGGGATCTCCGAGCCGGCAGTTGTATTCCACCACATAGGGATCGCCCCCCACCTTCATTAACCCAAAAAACAGAAAGCCGTTGTAGGGGATGCCGTCAGCCGCCAAACCTTTCACCGTGGGAATGATGATTTGGTTGAGCGCTTTCTCGTGAAATTCAGCGTCCATGAAAGGGACAGGGCTGATGGCTCCCATGCCTCCCGTATTGGGACCCGTGTCACCTTCGCCGATGCGCTTGTAGTCCTTGGCAGAGGGCAGCAGATGGTAGGCCGTGCCGTCGGTCACGACAAACATGCTGCATTCGATGCCGTCCATGAATTGTTCGATGACCACGCGTTCTCCTGCCTCACCAAACGACGAGCCCGACAGCATGTCGCGAACGGTGGATGCGGCTTCGTCGAGATCCTCAGTGATGATGACCCCTTTCCCCGCAGCCAATCCGTCGGCCTTGATGACGTAGGGGGCCTTCATCTGACTCAAAAAGGCCACAGCCTCGCCCACTTGAGATGCCTCGAAGGCGCCGTACGCGGCGGTGGGGATGTTGTGGCGCTGCATGAACGCTTTGGCAAACGCTTTGCTTCCCTCCAACTGGGCACCTTCTTTGCGCGGTCCGATCACCACGAGATCAGGGTGCTTGCCGCAATCCAACAAGTGATCGACCAAGCCGTCCACCAAGGGAGCTTCAGGGCCGACAATCACCATGTCAATGTCGTATTTCTTCAAGGCTCGGCTGACGGCGTCGTGGTTGCTGACATCCAGCTTGAGGTTGGTCGCCAAGGTCGACGTGCCGGCGTTCCCAGGAGCCACGAAAAGCGAAGTCAGAAACGAGCTTTGGGCCAGTTTCCACGCCATGGCATGTTCACGGCCACCAGAGCCAATCAGCAACACGTTCATGCGAACAAAACTACACCAGTACGGCAGGCTCAACAAGATAGGTTTTCCACAACGGCCTCCCACTTTCCACGACGGAATCCCGCAGTTGGCCACTACCTTCGGCGTTGTGCTGAGTGTCGTTGTCATTGCCAAAAACGAAGCGCGCAACCTGCCTCGTTGCCTGAACTCCGTGCGGGGGTTGGCCGACGATGTGGTGGTGGTGGATTCGGGGTCAACGGATGGCACATCGGAGCTTGCGGAAGCGCAGGGTGCTCGGGTGTTTCAGCGCGAATTCATCTCCTACGCTGACCAGAAAAATTGGGCAGCAGAACAAGCGACCCAGCCATACGTCCTGAGTCTCGATGCGGACGAGGCGCTCAGCCAGGGCTTGCGTGACGAATTGCGGGAATGGAAAACACAGCTTTCAGGAGCGACGTCGACGCGTGAGTCTGCAAAAGCTTGGTCCATGCCTAGGCTGACTCACTATTGCGGCACGTGGATTCGGCATGGGGGGTGGTACCCCGACCGGAAAGTGCGCCTGTGGTTGCAAGGCTCCGGGCGTTGGATGACGGCCTCAGAGGGCGCCATGCTGCACGAAGCATGGGTACCCAACCCCGGCGTTGTCGTGGGGTCTTTGGGGCACGACTTGCTTCACTACAGCTACTACACAACCGCAGATCACCATCGGCAGTGGTCCAAATTTGCCACCCTTGGAGCCGACGATGCTCGGGCTTTGGGGCGGACCTCAAATGCGTTGAAGCCATGGTTTCGTGGCGCTTTTCAGGGGTTCAAGCAAGCGTTGGTGCAAGGAGGATGGCGCGACGGGAGAGCCGGTTGGGAAGTGGCGCGATGGAGCGCGTGCGCGGCATTTTGGAAATGGAAACGCGTTGCCGCTTCAGGGGCTTTGTCGAATTTGAGGCGAGTGGCCGTCGTGAGAACCGATGCGCTTGGGGACAACGTGGTGACGTTGCCCTTGGCCGGGGCCCTCAAGGACGCGTTGCCCGGGGTGGAGGTGGTTTGGATTTGCAAGCCCTATGCCGAGGCGATTGTGCGTCAATCCAAACATGTGGATGAGGTGCGTCTTTGGTCTGGAACGGAAAACGTGATGAGCGGGTTGGACGCCGTCGTCTTCGCGTATCCAGAACCTGAGCTGTTGCGTGCGTCGGCGATTGCGGGGGTTCCTGTGCGCGTGGCCACTGGACGTCGTTGGGCGTCGTTCCGTTGGGCGAACCGACGCATGTGGCGAAGCCGTCGGTCTCGACCGGAGCACGAAACGCAGCAAGGACTGCGCTTACTTCACGGCTTGGCCTTGCCCGCGCGCTGGCGTTTCCCGGAGCGTGAAGATTGGTTCGCATTGACAGGATTGCCAGTGCGCGCTCAAGATTCCCAACGGTCGCGTCCCGAATTTCGGGATGCCGTGGTGTTGCATCCCGGCAATCACGGTTCGGCGAACGGGTGGTCCATCGATCGGTTTGAGGAACTCGCCGAGCGCCTGATCTCCCGAGGCACGCGTGTTGTCGTCACAGGGACCGCGTCGGAGCGACCGGATCTCCAGCCGTGGTTGGAACGGGCGAAACGCCACGACTTGTTCGAAGATTCGGTCGGTGCGTGGTCCTTGGCTGAGCTTTCGTCCGTTCTCGGACAAGTGAAGTGCGTCGTGGCGTCGAGCACCGGTCCCCTCCATCTGGCTTCAGCACTTGGGTCGCCTAGCGTGGGCTTGTATCGGTCGGATGCCCCGTTTTGGCCTGAGCGATGGGCCCCTCTTGGCCCGGGATGTGTCCTGTCGACCTCGCGCGTTTGCGCTCAGGGAGGGCTTGACCTCCCGGTGGAGGAGGTGCTGGTCGCCGTTCAAGAGGTATGCTCAGGGGGCGGGTATTCGGCTTGATTTGGACTTGTTGTGGCGGCAAAAAGGGCCAAAAAACTGACCACCATGCCCGCTTGCGTTTCCCAAGTGTCTTCGAAACAGCAGCTGAGGAGCACGACCACGCCTCCCCAACGTGCGAAACGGGATGAGGCTCCCAGCTTTTGCCACCAACCGCGCAAGAACGCCATCCACAGAAGCAGGGCAATCGCCCCCCCTGAGATGGCCCAAGTCAAATGTTGCATGTGAGCTCGGTGGCGATGTTGCGAAGCCAGCGGTGTTCCCAGCACGTCGTAGCTCGCCGAAATGGCGGCTCCGGTGTCACCGGCACCGTGTCCGAACCATGGCGAAAGCGAAAACGCCTGCAGCCCCGCATTCCAATGTTCAAATCGTTGAAAGAGTGCATGTCCGGAGGCGCTTCCGCCGTCGCGCCACATCTCCCATTCCCGGCGAGTTTCCCGCATCCGTTGGGCGATTCCGTAGGCCTGTTCAGCGTGGGTGGCTCCGTTTTCGATGGCATTCACGTCCTCAGGGGTGAGTTGGAGGATGTGTTCCGCGTCCTTGGGCCAACCTTTGGAGGTGAGGTAGCGCAGGAGTCGATCGCGGTTGCAAAAGCCCTTTTCACCAGCTTGGGTCAGGGGACGGTTCGATACCTGAGCCCACGCTTCAGGCCATTCTTCTTCGCAGATGTAGAGGTAAATCCGGTGGCCTCCTTCGGACAGGACCCGGTCCGGCTGATGCTCGTAGCGGTTCCCGAGCGAAGTGGTCTTGGGGAGGTCGTTTGCCGGAAAAGGCAATGGAACGGGTTGCAGCCACGCTGCTGCGGCGAAACAAACGGCGACTCCCAAGGCCATGCCGCCCATGTGCCACCTGCGACGTACTTGAGGTGTTGCCGACGCAGAAAGGCCCCAAATCAGGGCGAGCGGCAGAAAGAGAACGCTCGTGAACGAGCCCGTCACGGCCGCGAATGCCAGCCATAGCATTCCAAATCCCATTGCTTGAGTGCGGGGTTGTTCTGCGAGACCCCACGCCCACGCCAGGGCGGCAAACATGGACAGGCGAATGTGGGACATCCAAGGCGTCCAGTCGCGGGGAGCGAGATTCGTCCCTTGGAGGGTCTGAACGACGCCCCAAATCAACACACCCGCAAGGGCGAGCGCGGCGCTTCGAAACACCCAGGTTCGGGCGGTTTGGGGTGCGAAAAGCGGGACCTGCAACCACGCCCAAGCCAACACGGGAAGGGCCAATTGGATGGACAGGATGTGCATGCCGTGGTCCAAATTCTCAGACCAGGCTAAAGTCACGATCTGCCAGGAGAAGAGGGCCACTAGCCAAAACCAAGGCGAGCCGAGCCCATTCTTGGATGGGGTGGTTTGCACTCGTCGGCCTTGCATCCATGAAAGCGCGGCGCATACGCCGACCCAAGCCGTACCTGCAGACATGGCTGCGTGAGACCAAGGGGCGCCCCAAATCAGCAAAAACCACCCCCAACGAGCAGCGCGTTGTGGGTGAAACGCAGCCATCAATTCGCCGATTCCGGGCCCGTCAGGACGGTTGCATATTCTCCTGACTCCAGGAGTTCAACGGCACGCAGCGCCACGGCATCGTGCACCAAGCCGTGCTTGTATTCTCCAGAGGTGTTGTACAAGTGCACCACAAGTTCTTGAGCCAAGGCGCGGCGAATTTCGGTTTCATGGGTGCTCAGATCGACCTGCACGTCGGCTTGCAACCCGGTTTTCAAGGTGGTCAGGGTTGTGGCATTCAGGCGGTCGAGAAGTTCCTCTTTTGCCGTGGCCTCAAGAGATTCAAACGCTTTGAGGGTTTGGGAGGCGTAAGGCACCTCGTCCAAACCGGAAACGTACTGGACGAAATCCGCCCAAACAGCCTCATCCAACACGAAATCCGCCGCATCCTCGGGGGCTTGAAGGGAGGCGCGTTGTTGGACGGCAAAATCGAACAACACCCCGTTTTCCAGCAGCCCCAGGAGGACGTAGTTCATTTCAGGGGATGGGACTTCAATGTCGGGAAGGACCCCGCGTCCTTCCAAGACTTCGCGACCGCTTGTCGTGTAGAAGGTCTTCAAGGTGGAGTCGGCCATGGCGTGCACTTCCCCTTCGTTGTCGCGGTGGCTGTAGTCAAGCCGTTGCACGCAACGTCCGCTTGGCGTGTAGTATTTGGCGACCGTCACCTTCATCCGGGTGCCGTAAGCGAGTTTTTTCGTTTGCTGCACCAACCCCTTCCCAAACGACTCTTCTCCGACCACCACGGCCCGGTCCAGGTCTTGGAGCGTGCCGGCTACGATTTCGCTTGCAGAAGCGGACTTCCCATCGACCAGAACCGCAATGGGCAAGTCAGGTCGAAGGGCCATGGCGCGGGTTTTGTAGGATTTGTTCCAGTCGGGGGTTTTGCCCTTGGTGCTGACCACCTCTTGACCTTTGCCCACGAACAGGTTCACCATGGAGATGGCTTCTCGCAGCAACCCTCCGCCGTTCCCACGCAAGTCAATGACCACGTTTTCGGCGCCGAGCGAGTCCGTCAGGTTGATCAACGCCTTGCGCACGTTGGCGCTGGCGGTTTTGGTGAAGGACCCCAAGGCCAAGTAACCCGTTTTCTCGCTCAACATTCCCTGGTAGGGCACATCGGGGACCTTCACTTTTTGGCGCTGCAGGGAAAAAGAGAGCAATTCGCGGGTGCCAGGTCGTTCCACTTGAATTTCCACTTCTGTGCCCGTGGCACCCTGAAGCAGCTCCCCGATTTGTTTTTGCTCCAGTCCAGAGATGTCTCGGCCGTCGACACGCTTGACGACGTCGCCCAACAGGATGCCTGCGAGATCTGCGGGTTCACCTTCCAGCAAATCCACAACCACGGTGCGGTTGTTTTTCGTTTCGATGCTGGCCCCGACGCCGCCGTATTCCCCCGTTTGCATGAAGCGGACGTCTTCCATTTTCGACTCGGGAAAGTAGCGCGTGTAAGGGTCGAGTTCTGCGAGCATGGCTTTGATGCCTGTTTCCATGAGGTCCCCAGGCGCCAATTCGTCCACGTAAAAGAGGTTCAGCTCACGGAAGGCCGATTGCATGATCTCCAACTGCTTGGACATCTCGAAATAATCGTCTTTTACAGTGGCAGCCACGGTAAGACTCAGGGCCAGGGGAAGCCCAAACAGAATCAACAATCGGCGCATGCGCAACGAGGTTTAGGAAGGGTTCGAACGGGATTCGTCTGTCGCGGAGCCGAGTTCTTGTTCCAAGCGTGCAGCGACGCGGCGGAGCAAATGCTGGCAATCCGAGAATGTGGGAATCTCGTTTCCCACAAAGATGAACACCACAGCCCATTGGGGCGAGCCGGCTTGCCAATTTTTGGCAAGGCCCGATTTTTCATGCCGCCAAGCCTCGCGAAGGAGGCGCTTGATGCGGTTGCGATCCACCGCCCGCCGAAACCGTTTTTTTCCTACCGAAAAGGCGGCTTGAAAAGGAACTTCGTGGGGCAAAGGGGTTTCCAAAGCTCTTGCCATCAAGGGGAATGCCTTGATTTTCACCCCTTTTTCAAACGCAAGGTCCATCAGTGCGGTGGACTTCAACCGCTCGCGTTTGGATAGGGTGTGCACTCAGCCTGCGATGTATTGCTCCAACGCCATGGTCATGGAAGGAGCCTTGGCCGTGGGAGCATTGATGTCGATGCGCAACCCAGCGGCCTCCGCGGCTTTGGCAGTCGTGGGCCCAAACACGGCAATGCGCGTTTTTCCTTGCTCAAAATCGGGAAAGTTCTTGAACAACGACTCGATGCCGCTCGGGCTGAAGAACACGAGCACATCGTACTTCACGTCGCTCAAGTCGCTCAAATCCGAGCACACCGTGCGGTACATCACGGCACGCGAGTAGGCGAAACCGCCGTCGTCAAGGGCGTTGGGGATGCTGTCCTTGAGGAGGTCGGAGCAGGGGAGCAAGAACTTCTCGCTTTTGTGCTTTTTCATCAAGGCCACCACCTCATCAAACTTGATGGTGCCGTGAAAAATCTTGCGCTTGCGGTATTGAACGTACTTCTGCAGGTAATACGCGGTGCTTTCCGAAATGCAGAAGTACTTCATGGCGTCGGGCACCTCAAAGCGCATCTCTTTCGCCATGCGGAAGTAGTGATCCACGGCGAGACGGCTGGTCAAAATGACCGCGGTGTGCTCTGCCAAATCGACGCGCTGCTGCCGAAACTCCTGAGCGTCCATCCCTTCCACGTGAATGAAAGGACGGAAATCAATGGTGAGTTTCTGCCGATCCGCCAAGTCGAAGTAAGGTGACTTCTCCGTGGATGGCTTGGGCTGCGAGATCAGGACGGTTTTGATCTTTTGGGCCATAGGTCGTGCAATTCAATGTCCTCGAAGGGCGGCACGGATGCTCCAGAGAGTCCAAAACAGCGACCAGCCCCATTCGAGGGTGCAAAGATACAAGATTCCAACAACCCGGTGTTGGTTTGAGCCCTGAATGAGTTGGGAAGAGCGCAGGGATCCGTGCATTGAAGCCACCCCGTATACGACAGCAGCACCCCACCCAGCGACAGGAGAAGCGTGCACCGTCGGATTCAACGCGGCCACCAGCGCCCAAGCGGCCAGTGCCACCCCAATCCACGTGTGGTTGTGCCTTCCCATTTCGACGAGGGTGCTCGACATGTCGTTGGGCCCCAAGGCGAGTCGAGCGCCAGCCCATCGAAGCGCTCCAATCCCCGCCAAACCTCCGACGACGGTCCACCAGGAGGGTGCCTGGGTGTCTTCTGGCAAGAGCGTATGGAGTCCTGCCATGACGCCCAAGAGCGCAAGGCCGTGGCTCAACACGACTCCAAGGGTGCGCGGCGTTTCGGAAGCGTTACGAGTCATGAGGTTGCGAGGCTTCGACCAGGCCCACGCCCAGCGCCTCCCTTCGCGGGGAAAGCCAGCCAGGAGAACCCACAAGCCAAGCAGCGCCAAAACGGCAAGAACCAGCGGCCCTGCATCCGGTTGATTCCACGGCTGAATTTCGAGTCCATCCTGCATGAGGGCAAGTTCGTTCAAAGCCATGAAACCCATCACGGGGGAGCCAAGGCAATCAAGCATCGATCGGTTCCACGCGTACCTCGAGTCACGTTGCGCCAAGACACCACACCGACGTACGTACCGGGAGGTTGGAGATTCCCTTGCGGATCCGTGCCACGCCAGGTCCAAGAAAGTCCAGCACCGGACCACGTCGATTGATGGTGTTGCATGGGGCGAACGAGGTTGGGCTGAATCACCCCGTATTCCAATTCGAAAACATCGCCTTCAGATTCCTGCTGCCAACGGAGCTCGACCGTGTCCCACGCCCAACTTCCACCCGGTTGAATGGTGGAGGGATGGCAGGAAAACTTCGAGGATTCATGGTACGCGGAGGGGATGTTGGGGCCGTTGGGTTGTCCAGGCGTAGCCTCTGCATGGGGAGGGGTTGTGCTCCAAAGAGAGGATCCGGGGATTCGGGCCAACGATAAGCCCTCCCCATGTGCGGCCCATGCCGCTTCCGGGATGGATTCCAAGTCGAGCTGCACCTCGTGGTTTGGGGTCCAAAGTGTCATCACCGGCTCGCCATGCAAAGAAGGAACATTCGCCGGCAAGCAGCGATGCGTGCCGTGTTCAACCCAGGTTGGGCAGGAGGCAAAACACGTTTCCGTCTCCGACGGAATCCACCACGCCATCTCGCTGAGGTGAGTGCATTCCTCGGCAAGCGCCCAAGGGTCGGATGTCCAGGTCCATTCCGTGGTCCAGGACCCCGAATCGTGAAGGAGCAATTCGACGAACGCGCCGTGACCTTCTCGAGGCTTTTGCAGAATCTCGTTCCAGTGGGGTGCGAAACTGGAGGACTCCTCCGCAGGAGAAATTTCAGGGAAGGACAATTCGGGGTTTTGTCGATGGCGCGGTCCTCGTGGCAAGGAGTCTGGCCCCCACGAGGCCACGGCCAACAAAACGCCTTCGTACCATTGCCTTTGCCACTCCGTCTGAGGGTCCCAAAGGTCACTTCGCCAAAGGCCCAAATGGGCCCCGGAAGGAACGGTCGTGATCCAGCGGCCGTTCCACACGCCATGGGCCGGGCTCATTGAACCGTGATGCGTGCTGTCGGACCAAGTTGCCGCCAGGCCGGGTGACATTCCTTTCGCGCTCGGCTCGGATCGCCAGGTTCGGCCCGTGTGGAAGGCGCCCTCTTCACCCAAAGCGATTTTTTTAGGAAGGCACTCCATGGATCTGCCATGCTGCTCTCCCAAATCATCGCCATGCCCGCAGCGGCTGTAATGGGACTCCGCCACCACGTTGCCCCAGGCGTCGCGAAGCTCAACAAGCCCGAGGGCGTTGCTCAGCGCGAGCGATTCTTCGACGTCCCACAAACACGATAAGGAATCCGCCCACCATGCCGTCCCGAGCCAGGGACGGTAGTCTGCTCGAGGGCGTGAAGACACGACGAGCGATTGCCCCGGCGACCAGGCCTTTCCGCGCCAGGCTAAGGTGTCCGTGCTGAGGTTGGTCCATTCCACAAACTCGGCTTGGACCACGGGGTGAGAAGCAGGAAGAATTTCAGTAAGCTGCACGTCGCCGAGGGCTGGGGTGCGGTGGCCTGCCCAAAGCGTGTCGAGTTGGTGAGGTTGGCCAGGGTGGGCACAGAGACGAAAGTCTGAACAGGTCAGATGCGCGCTGCGCGCAAGCGGATGAGGCCAAGGGAGCTCCCAACGCAATTCGCCTTCGCTTGTCCATGTCGCTTCTAGGTTGAGCGCCGTGACAGAATCCTCCCAGGCCACGAAAGCGCTTGGGGAGTATTGAGGATCCCAAGCCGGAAGGGGGTGAATGGCAACGGTGCCGTAGGGGGTGCGCTCCAATTCCACTCGCCAAGCTTGCGACGCGACGTCGTTGACACCGACTTCAAGCAAGGAAGGCCGGCCGGGTGAGGCCCCTTCCGGGTCCGGATGCCACGTGCTGGTGTGGTCGCACGCCACCGGACTTTGGCAAGACAACGCCACCCCATCTTGCGAGGCCTCTTTCCACCACGAACGGAAGTAGGTCAATGTCTCCAAAACGCCCATGGGACCTCGCAAGCTGACTCGTTCGCCTTCGTCTCGAAGACCACTCCACCCCAGTGCTCGAACCACGGAAACACCCTCAAGGGCAGCCTCCACCCAAGGCAATGAGGCATCGGCGATGACAAAGCGTTCACCAGGAAGGATTAACCCTTGCCGGGGGGGATTGATCCATTCGAGGGCGTGCAGGTTTCCCGAATCCTCGAGCGTCAATTGCTCGGGATCAAGCGCCAATTCGGAGACATTCAGCACTTCCAAATACGTGGACTCGGGTGCGTGCATGGCCGGAGTTGGGTCTGCCATGATCTCGGTGAACGCCAAATCACCTTCCTCCATCAACCGGGTGCCGTCCCGCCACAAGGCCAAGTGCTCGTTTCCGAACTGAAGCCACACGGTTCCCCCTGCCTCCACGGGGCAAGGCAACGTCCAACGGAACACGTTGTCGCACGCGTGGTTTTGGACAAAGGGAGGGGGTGATGTGGCGCTCGAGCACGGAAGACGAATCTCGAGCGGCGGCAGGTCAGGGAGGACAGGCCATTCCATCATCTCGACGGCGGATGAATCGAGAAGGTGCCACGTTCTGTCCGTGGAGAGGTCGGCGGGCTCCAAAAGTGGTGTCCACCCAAATGCCCACCGCTGGCCGTTGCTTGAGGTGTGCGTCACGTCGATGCCCAGGCAAGGAGGGCGGCCGGGGGTGTCGCCTGTGAGGGTGTCCACCCAGGTTTGGGCGATGCCTATGGGATGTTGAGCCTCAACCCGCCACGCGCCAGTGTCATTGAAGGACCACGAGGCGCGGTACATGAAGGGTTCCCCCCAACGGTGGCAGGTGGGATCCAAGCTCCAAGGCATCATGCCAGGACCATGGAGACGAAGGGGGTCGGTGGAGCCCGTTTCTCCTGCAGCCACCCCCCCTGAGTTGTCCAACCAGCCCGCTTCCGTTGCCGTGGCCAGAAGCCATGCCGCTTCGCCCGGGTTGTCGGAGGGCGGAGCAGCCCAGAGTACGCTGCTCCGGTTGGCGTTGGAGCCCGAAACGTCCTGTTCCCAAAGGACGTCGGCGGCCCAGGCGCCCGAGCTCCATGCTGAGTCCGTGGGGCAGCCCCACAGGATTTGGCGCCCTGATTCAGGAGACTGCAAGCGATGCACGGGCATGGAATCGGTGTCGTACGACCACGACCAACGGTCTTGTTGTCCGCACCAGATGGCGTGGCTGGTTTCCCAAGTGGTCCATCCTCCCGGTTGGCCGAAGAGCGAGGCGCTCCAGCCTGACCAAACCAGGCATGCGACGGCGCAACACCGGCCGTGCTCCCTTGCACGAAGGAGCGCTTTCTTTCTTCCTCTTCCCATCGGGGCAAACCTCGTATTTTCGCATGAACCAAGCCAAACCGCCGGTGAATTCCCCCGGCCCGACCACAAACTCATTCCCAGACACCCATGAACCCTGAACTGACTCCGTTGAACGTTGCCGTGGTGGGAGCCACCGGCATGGTGGGCCGCACCATGCTTTCGGTGTTGGAGGCGCGCAATTTTCCTGTGGCGACCTTGTTGCCCGTGGCGTCGGCGCGTTCGGTGGGAAGCACCGTGACGTTTCGTGGCGAGGAGGTGGAGGTGGTGTCCATCGAAGACGCCTTGGCCCAAAAACCGCATGTCGCCCTCTTCTCTGCAGGCGGGGACTTGAGTTTGGAATGGGCGCCTCGGTTTGCGGAGGTGGGGACGACCGTGGTGGACAACAGCAGCGCTTGGCGCATGTCGGAGGACCACAAATTGGTGGTTCCGGAAGTGAACGGGGAGGTGATCGGCGACGGGGATTTGGTCATTGCCAACCCCAACTGCACGACGATGCAACTGGTCATGTGCCTCAAGCCTCTTCACGACCGGTGGAAGATTGAGCGCGGCGTGGTGAACACGTACCAAAGCGTGACAGGCACGGGCCAGGCGGCAGTGGCGCAGCTCGAAGCCGAGCGTCGCGGCGAGGAAGGGACGGGTGTGTATCCCCATCCGATCGACAAGAACTGCTTGCCGCATTGCGACACCTTTCAAGAGAACGGGTACACACGCGAGGAAATGAAGGTGCACCACGAGACCAAGAAGATCATGGGTGACGACCGCATCCAGTTGTCGTGCACGGCCGTGCGCGTCCCCGTGGTGGGCGGGCACAGCGAGGCGGTGTACGTCGAATTCGCGAAAGACTATGAGATGGATGCGGTTCGGGAGGCGCTTGCGGGTTTCCCGGGCGTCGTGCTGGAGGACAGCCCAGAGGACCTCGTGTACCCGATGCCTCGGAATGCCCACGGAAAGGACGAGGTGTTTGTGGGGCGGTTGCGTCGGGATTTGGGCAACCCCAAGGGCTTGCACTTGTGGATCGTCGCAGACAACCTCCGGAAAGGCGCCGCCACCAACACCGTCCAAATTGCGGAGCATCTGCACAAGGCAGGCCGATGGTCGTAAGCCAGCAGGATTCTCCCTGAACAGTGAAACCTTTTTGAAAAGACCTCCGTATCTTTGCCGACCCTG